>Ga0224527_1000286_pt1 | contig 37578 bp, 31 predicted proteins | sample CBST0metaG_FD_179882 | JGI IMG/M metagenome (GOLD analysis project Ga0224527, IMG submission 179882) | Peat soil microbial communities from Stordalen Mire, Sweden - C.B.S.T0 | ecosystem: Environmental > Terrestrial > Soil > Wetlands > Peat | place: Sweden: Norrbotten County, Stordalen Mire... | reverse complement strand
TCCAGCTTCAACAGCAATTACAACTGCTAGCACAAACCTTCGGCTGGCTCTCGACGCTCAATCGCACTTCCAGTACCTAAAAAGCGAACCCCACCAGAAAAGATGGGGTTCGTCAGCACTCTGAGCCTGCCACGAGGGCAGGCTCACTTAGAACGGATTTTTATTAGCCGTGGATTTCGCTCTCTTCCCCGGTCTCGCTACGAATCACCTTAGCTACACGGTAGGGTTGTCCGGAGTGTGGTTCATGGAAATGACGAACCTGCAACTCGCCAAGCAAGCCAAGCGCCAGCATCTGTACGCCCGCCACGATCAGGACGGCAGCGGATGCAAGCAACGGACCGTGTGCATCCATAACATTGACGTTACGCACGAGCTTCTCAAAGACCATCCACAGCGCAACCAACGATCCCATACCTATGCCGGTCATGCCAATGCCCCCGAAGAAATGCAGCGGGCGCATCATGTACTTAAGCAAGAAGCGAATGGTAATCAGGTCGAAGAAGACCCGGATGGCTCGTGAAATTCCATAGTGCGACGTGCCACCCTCACGTTCAACATTGACTATCGGCACCTCACAAATCTTTGCCCCATACCAAGAAGCGAGCGCAGGAATGAAGCGATGCAACCCCTCTCCGTAGAGCGGAATGTCTTCAATCAATTCGCGCGTGTAAGCCTTATAGGTTGTACCAAAATCGTGTAATTCTACGCCGCTGAGTTTTGACATCGCCCAATTGGCGCAGCGGGAAGGTATGCGACGCAACCAGAGGTTGTCTATGCGTTTTTCGCGCCAACCGCTGACGATGTCATAGCCCTCGTTGAGCTTGGCGACAAACTTGGGAATCTCAGCAGGATCATGTTGGAGATCACCATCCATTGCGATAATGAACTCGCCCTGAGAGTGATCGAAACCGGCAGCCAGAGCCGAGGTCTGGCCGAAATTGCGACGCAACTTGACTACCACCACACGGCTGTCTACGGCGGCGATTTGACCGAGTAAAGTGAACGTTGCATCACGCGAGCCATCGTCGACGAAGACCAGCTCAAACGTTTCGCCAACCTGCTCCATGACCGCCTTCAGGCGGTCATAAAGCTCGGTGACGCTCTCCTGCTCATTGTGAAACGGAACGACTATCGAATACTTAGGCACATTTGGATTATAACTCCATTCTGGAAGTCTGTACGACCTGCCTGCCCTGCCATAAATAGTTCGGAAGGTGAGAGCAATCTTGCCTGAGGAGTATTAGAGCTTGTTTTGTGCCGCGAGCTGTTCGATGTAATAAAGCGGCCAACCGGGACCGGCTGCATGGCGGAGTCGGTCGACCAGCTTCCCGTAAACACGAACCGTGATTCGCTCTTCGATGCCTATCCGGAAGCGGGCTGTGTCGCATAAACCGAAAAACATCTTACCTGTCTCTACTTCAATCTCAGGCCAAGGAATGATTAATGGTGGGTGGAAGAGTCTGAACGGTACGATGGCTGCCATATATAATGCATTCGGATTGGCTCCAATGCTGAGAGAATTGTTGTAGTTACACCAACCACGGAACTGTGCGCTCTGCCAATTCCACCTCTCTCCGATAAAAGGCCCCGCTGCTTTAAATCGGCGCGCGAGGGAGACCCAGCCTCCCAACTGACTGATCACAAAAAAGATAGCGTACAGCAGCGCGGCGGCTAATGCCGAGATCAGCACAACGGTTGCCGAAGGAATGTAGTAAATCCAGTCTTGCGCATTCATGCGCATTGCCCTCTCAACCCTTCCTCCCTGATTATCGCGCACGAGCGTCGAACTAGGCCTTCGTGCTTTGCTACACTTCCCCCATGCTTCCGCGACTCACATTTGCTATTGTCATCTGCATGAGCACCTTCGCAGCTGCGCAATCACTTCCTGTTCCGCAAGCGATTACTAACCCTGCCGAACTCCAATCCCCTACGGTTGAGAATTTACAGAAATTCTCGATTCCAGCACTCTATAGCACCCGCCTTATCGGTAGCTCCGCGTGGTCTCCAGATGCTGCCCAGGTAGCGTTCATCGCCAACATAAGCGGAAGAAATAATCTCTGGACAGTTCCCTCCGGCGGAGGTTGGCCCACCCAGCTTACTATCAGCGACCAGCGGCAAGCGTCTCCGGTATGGTCTCCGGACGGCAAGTGGATCGCCTACATCAGCGACAAGAACGGCAACGAGCTATGGGACATCTTTCTTGTCAACCCGAAGAACGGAGAGGTTTCAAATCTAACGGCTTCGCCCGAATCTGCTGATGAGGCTCCCGCCTGGTCTCCGGACTCGCACTCAATCGCATACATGACAAAGGCTAAAACATCTCCTAGCTTTGAAATCGACATTATTGACGTCGGCTCGCGCTACACGACGCATGTTACCCGAAATTCTCCGCCACAACTCGGCAATATATCTCCTATTTGGTCACCGGATGGTCGTGCGGTTGCTTACACCCAGGAAAATGCCAGCGGCAAAGATTCCAACGTCTTTCTTTATGACCTTGCCACAAAGACCACCACGAACCTGACTACGCACACAGGCGATCAAACTTTTTCAGCGACGGCATTCTCCCCGGATGGCAAGAGCGTCCTAGTCACGAGTAATGCTGCCAATGGCTATGACAATGTTGCACTATTGGATATTGGAACCAGGCACCTAATCTGGATTACCTCAGAGAAATGGGAAACGCACGCCCAGGGATTCTCTCCAGACGGACTCCAGATCGTTTGGTCCGGCAATGTGGATGGTCGCGAGGCGCTATATTCTCGCTTCATCTCCGGTATAGCAGCTCGTCGCTTTGAGCTTCCGGAGGGAGTCAATTCGTTTGCCGGCGATGTCTCCCCGTTCTCGCACGATGGGACGCACGTACTCTATTACCACAGCGGTGCGAAGAAACCCAATGATCTCTATGTGTTCGATATGAAGTCGAGGCGATCAGCACAGCTGACTGATTCTTTCGTTGCAGGGCTCAGCCCATCGAGTATGTCAAGCGCTACGCTCGTCCACTACCCAAGCCGCGATGGAAAGTTCAACATCTCGGCATGGACTTACGTCCCCAACAACATAGTCAGGAACCAGAAGTACCCCGCGATTGTGTACATCCATGGTGGGCCAGCATCGCAATCAATGGACAGCTTCAATCGCTTTGTCCAATACATGAACAATCAGGGCTATGTTGTTATATCTCCGAACTATCGAGGTGGCACGGGATACGGCAAGGAGTTCCAGAATGGCAATCGCCATGACGCCGGAGGGGAGGAACTGAACGACGTACTTGGTGCTGCCGAATATATCAAGCGCAGCGGTTTCGTTGACTCTACAAAACTGATCGTGATGGGTGGCAGCTACGGTGGCTATCTAACCATGATGGCCGTCACTCGCCACCCTGAACTGTGGGCAGCCGGAGTCGCCATCGTTCCTTTCGTCAATTGGTTTACGGAATTCGAAAATGAAGACCCTCAGCTGCAGGAGTACGACAGGCTCTTTATGGGGGACCCGGTTAAGGACAAGGCGCTGTGGGAAGATCGCTCACCAATCAACTTCATTGACAAAGTTAAGGCGCCACTCCTGATCCTGGCTGGGGGAAATGATCCCCGATGCCCCAAGAGCGAGGCCGAACAGGTGGCAGAAGCTGTCAAGATGCAGGGCGGAACTGCAATTCTCAAAGTCTACGAGAACGAGGGACACGGTTTTGCGCGGGTTGAAAACCAGATTGATGCGTACCAGCGTGTGGCCGACTTTCTTCGCGTACGGGTACCTTCGCCGGGATGCGGCTGTGGAATCGAGTAGTTCAATTCGGGAGCCTTGTGTCGGGCATGACATGAAGAAATTCTCCTCGAGAATCGGAGAATTTCACATTCCACATCCCAGGGTGCGGAGTTGCTGTTTCCCGTCCGACGTTGCTTTTGCTAAAATGCGCCTTAGTCCCGTCGCTGCTGGAGCCCATCTCATGTCGCTTTCCGTCTCGCTTCCGTCCGAACTCGAATCACGAATTTCCTTACGCCAAGCTCGCATAGGCGTCATTGGTATGGGTTATGTCGGACTGCCTCTCACCCTTCTGTTCAGTGAGCAGCATTTCCGAGTCACGGGCTTTGACGTTGATACACACAAGGTTGAAGCCTTAAACTCTGGCAAGTCTTACATCGTTCGTATTTCCGGTGCGGAAATTGTCCAGGCTCAAACCTCAGGGTTCACTGCTACTTCCGCTTACGCTGCGATCTCAGAGATGGACGCAATCATCATCTGCGTACCTACTCCGCTGGACGAGTATCATCAGCCAGATCTCAGCTATATCGAACGGACAGCTACGGCCATAGCGCCCCATTTGCGCGAGGGGCAACTTGTGATTCTTGAGAGCACGACCTACCCCGGCACGACCGAGGAGGTGCTCATCCCCATTCTTGAATCCGGCAATCCAGAAAAACTGCTGGCTATACGCAACCCTGGCGATCGGGGATTCTACGTTGCGTTTTCGCCAGAGCGCGAAGATCCTGGGAACGACACGGTTGCCCGCCGCGACATTCCTAAAGTCATCGGGGGCGTCGAACCGACGGCGACCTCGCTTGCATCTGCGCTCTACGGAAGCATCTTCAACCGAACCGTGCCTGTGTCGTCACCGGCTACAGCAGAGATGACCAAGCTCCTCGAAAATATCTATCGCTGTGTCAACATCGCTCTGGTCAACGAACTCAAGCAGTTGTGTGATCGCATGGGTATCGATATTTTTGAGGTGATAGACGCAGCCAAGACCAAACCTTTCGGCTATCAGGCCTTTTATCCCGGCCCCGGCCTCGGCGGACACTGTATTCCAATTGATCCTTTCTATCTCTCTTGGAAGGCTAAACAGTTTGACTTCAGGACACGCTTTATAGAGCTGGCGGGTGAGGTTAATACCGGCATGCCTTACTACGTGATCGAAAAGACAGCACTTGCACTCAATGGTCACAAGAAGTGTCTTAATGGATCAAAGATCCTAGTGCTCGGTCTTGCCTACAAGCGCGATATTGACGACCTTCGCGAATCGCCTTCGCTCACGGTGATTGAACTGCTTCGGAAGGCAGGCGTCGAAGTCTTCTACAATGACCCATTCTTTCCGAAGGTAGGACGAGGGCGTCATTACGATCTCAATATGACCTGCACCACGATGGAAAACCTGGGCCAGTACGACGCAGTACTCATCGTCACGGACCACACCAGCTACGACTACCCCCAGATCGTGGCCGAATCGAAAATCGTAGTAGATACCCGCAATGCCACCAAAGGCATTGCGGCTTCCAACATCGTCCACTGTTAAGTTACGCAGCGTTGGGGCGTGATTACTCGCCTCAACGCTGCGTAACTTAGAAATGCATAGGTCCCTATGGGGCCACGGAATCGTATAAATTCATGAGCAGATATTTAATTACTGGGATTGCAGGCTTCATCGGATCGAACATTGCTCGGGCTCTTCTAGCGCAAGGAGCGTCGGTTCGCGGTATCGATAATTTTGTCACCGGAAAACGCGCCAATCTTGAGGATTTACAAGGGATTGATTTCATCGAAGGCACGATCGAAGATCCAGAGACCTGTGCTCGCGTGTGTCGCGGAGTAGATTTCATTTTCCATGAAGCGGCGCTCGCAAGCGTACCGCGCTCCGTGGAAGATCCGGTCTCCAGCAATTCCGCCAACGTCAATGGAACCCTGAACATCTTAGTCGCTGCCCAGGCCGCCGGAGTCCGCCGCGTTGTGTATGCTGGCTCTTCATCAGCATATGGAGACCAGCCCACGTTGCCTAAACGCGAGGATATGTCTCCTGATCCGATTTCTCCGTACGCAGTTAGCAAACTGGCGGGCGAACACTATCTCAGGAGCTTCACGCGCGTATATGGCCTGGAGACAGTGACCATCCGTTACTTCAATGTTTTTGGGCCACATCAAGATCCATCGTCGCAATACTCCGGCGTTCTCGCTAAGTTTTCGCTTGGGATGCTCGAAGGTGTGACTCCCGTCATTTATGGAGATGGAACACAGAGTCGCGACTTTACTTTCATTGATAATGTCGTGGACGCCAACCTTCGCGCAATGGCTGCGCCTTCTGAAAAGGTCTCCGGAAAAGTCTTCAATGTTGCTACCGAGCAACGAATCACGCTTAATGACGCCGTCGCAAGTCTTCGCGAACTTACGGGGTACACTGGTCCGGTCGAATACGCTGCCCCGCGCGCTGGAGACATCGCACACTCGCTCGCCGACATCTCTCGCGCTCGCGAAGCATTTGGCTACGAACCGAAGGTAAACTTTCACGAAGGGCTGCGAAGAACCCTGCTCTGGTATCGTGGTCTTGCTGCGAACGCACGCTGACAAAGATTAGTAGGTTTCAATCTAGAGAGCCCCAATCCACGTCGCTCGTATGCGCCGAAAAAGGGGCTCTTAAACTTTAAAACAAATTCACAAATACCTAGTCGTCACTATCTTTGAGTTTGCTAATGACGGCAAAATCTTCCAGTGTCGTAATATCCCCCTTAACCTCTCCGCTGGTTGCGAGTTCACGAAGCAGTCGACGCATGATTTTACCTGAACGGGTTTTAGGCAGCTGTTCGGTGAATCGAATATCGTCGGGCTTGGCCATGGAGCCGATTTCTTTCGCAACCCAGGCACGCAGCTCTTCTTTCAAAGCAGGGGAAGCAACGACACCTGTTTCCAGCGTGACGAAGGCTGCTACGGCCTGGCCCTTGATATCGTCAGGACGCCCCACCACTGCGGCCTCGGCAACCATGTGATGTGCCACCAGAGCGGACTCAATCTCCATCGTGGAAAGCCGGTGACCGCTGACGTTGAGCACATCATCTACGCGGCCCATCACCCATATGTATCCATCTTTGTCGATGCGGGCGCCATCACCGGTAAAGTACACTCCGGGGATATCCGACCAGTACTGCTTCACATATCGATCCGGATCCCCGAAAATGGTGCGCGCCATGGCAGGCCATGGCTTCTTGATGACAAGATAGCCACCGGAGCCAAGCGGGACCTTATCTCCACCACGATCAACAACCTCTGCAATAATTCCAGGAAAGGGTCGAGTTGCTGAACCCGGCTTGGTGGCAATCGCACCTGGAAGTGGAGAGATCATGATCGACCCGGTTTCGGTCTGCCACCATGTATCCACGATGGGACAACGTTCTTTGCCTATCACCTCGCGATACCACATCCAAGCTTCTGGGTTGATAGGCTCACCTACGGACCCAAGCAGGCGCAGGCTGCTGAGATCATGTCGGTTGGGATATTCATTTCCCCATTTAATAAAGGTTCGAATGGCCGTTGGGGCAGTGTAGAACACGTTAACCTTGTACTTCTCAATGAGAGCCCAGAACCGATCAAGGTCAGGGAAGTTCGGTGCACCTTCGTACATAACGGTCGTGGCACCATTTTGCAATGGACCGTAGACGATGTAACTGTGTCCTGTGACCCACCCGATATCGGCTGTGCACCAGTAAATGTCTTCTTCTTTTAGATCGAAGATCCACTTCGTTGTGATGTAGGTTCCGACTGCGTAGCCAGCCGTGGTGTGGACAATTCCCTTCGGCTTTCCGGTAGAGCCTGATGTGTAAAGAATGTAGAGAGGGTCCTCGCTATCCAGAGGTTCGGCGGGACAAGCGGGACTGGCTTTGGCAACAAGTTCATGCCACCAATGATCCCGTCCGGAATGCATGTTGACCTCCGCACCTGTCCGCTTATAGACCACAACGTTCTTGACCGAAGGACAACTGACGAGCGCTTCATCGACGGTGGCTTTCAGCGGAAACTGTGTGCCACGTCTCCAAGAGGCGTCCTGTGTGACAAGGATGCTCGACTTCTGGTCGTTGACGCGGTCCACGATGGCGTTGGCAGAAAAGCCTCCGAAAATCACCGAGTGAACGGCTCCGATGCGAGCGCAAGCGAGCATAGCGATGGCAAGTTCAGGAACCATGCCCATGTACAGCGCAACGCGATCTCCCTTGGCAACACCGAGATCTTTGAGGGCACTTGCAAAACGCTCGACTTCGGCCAGTAGTTGCCCGTAAGTCAGGCTGCGAGTGTCGCCGGGCTCTCCTTCCCAGAGAATTGCCACTTTGTCGCGACGCGAAGTTTGGGCATGACGGTCAAGGCAGTTATACGAGATGTTGAACTTTCCACCTACAAACCATTTTGCCCACGGAGCGTCCCATTCAAGCACTTTTGTCCATGGTTCAAACCAATGCAGTTCCTTTGCGATATTTGCCCAAAACGCTTCAGGATCACGAGCGGCTTCTGCATAGATCCGTTCGTATTCCTCAAGACTCTTAATATGAGCTTTGGCACTGAATTCAGCGGGGGGAGGAAAAATACGGTGTTCTTGCAACATTGAGTCAATGTTGACGCCATGTACCGAAGGTGTGTTCGCCATGCGTGCTGCTTCCTCCAAAAAACGGGTTTCATCCCGCATTAAAGTAACAATCGTTCCTTACCAATGAATGCTGCGTAACTACTGCTCCAAGGTCGAAATGTCGCCGATGTCCTGCCCCGTTTCCTGAGCTTTAAGATAGCGACGCATTATCTTCCCAGAGCGCGTTTTGGGAAGTTGGGTCACGAATTCAAGATGTGAAGGCGTAGCGATAGGACCGAGCTCGCGACGGACGTGTTCGATCAGCGCGGCCGAGAGTGCGTCGCTGGCTTCCTGTCCGGCTCGCAAAAGTACAAACACTTTAATGCACTCGCCCTTCATTGCATCGGGTATACCGATTGCCGCAGCCTCTCCCACTGCAGGGTGTGAGATGAGTGCAGACTCGACTTCAGCGGTGCCAATCCGATGACCTGCGACATTGAGCACGTCGTCAGCCCGGCCTAGCACGGCGATGTAACCGTGCTCATCTTTCATGGCCACATCGCCGGTCACGTATGCTCCATCGATCTGCTGCCAGTCTCTCTGGTAGCGAGCATCATCATTCCAAGCGGTGCGCATCATGTGCGGGAATGGGCCTTTTAAGACAAGGCGACCGCGCGCATTCACTCCTACACTCTTGCCATCGGGATCGACAACATCGGCCACAACTCCGGCCAACGGAATGCCTGCTTTTCCAGTGCGATATGGCATCGTCACCGGCGTTCCTAGCGTAGGAGCTCCAAGTTCAGTTTGCCACCAGTTATCCACGACGTAGCCCCACTTGCCATCACCCGCCAGATAGGTTTGCGCCCAGTGCCAAGCCTCAGGATTGAGCGGTTCTCCTGCGGAGGCAATTACTCGTAGTGAGGTGAGGTCGTGAGCGGCTGGCAGGTGCTCGCCATAACGCATAAACATGCGAATGGCCGTTGGCGCGGTAAACATCTTGGTGACGCCGTAACGTTCAACAATTTCCCACGCGACTCCGGGAGTGGGCCAGTCAATGGCACCCTCGCGAAACAACGTGGTTACACCAGCACAGAGCGGCCCATAGACGATGTAGCTATGTCCTACGACCCACCCGATGTCAGAAGTACACCAGAAGAGATCACGCGGGTTTACATCGAAGAAGGTACGCAAGTGATAGGTGACGCCGACCATGTATCCACCGTGCACGTGAACAACGCCCTTGGGGCGTCCCGTAGTGCCGCTGGTGTAGAGGATAAAAAGGGGATCCTCAGCGTCCATCTCCTGAGCAGGGGATTCGGAAGAGAATTTCAGCAGGTCGAAATAATTTACTTCACGTGCGCTCTTGGGCTCATAGCTCTCTGAGCCTCGCGGAACGACAATCACATGCTCAACGGTAGTAACACCGTCCAGAGCTTCATCCACAATGGGTTTTAGCGGCACAATCTTCCCGCGACGAACGCCGGATTCTCCAGCGATCACAACCTTGGCTTGCGCGTCGGTGATTCGGTCGCGCAGCGCAGTGTGGCCTAGTCCGGCGTAAACGACGGAATGAATAGCTCCGATGCGGGCGCAGGCCAGCATTGAAACCACACCTTCAATAGTAAGAGGCATGTAGATTACAACCCTGTCTCCTTTGCCTACTCCGAGAGAGCGTAAACCGTTCGAAAAGCGACAGACCATGCGGTAAAGCTGACCGTAGGTAATAACACGCTCGGAACCGTCTTCTCCAAGCCAAATGTATGCGACACGATTGAATCGGTCGCTCTTCGCGTGGCGGTCAAGGGCATTCAGAGTGATGTTCGTCGTTCCGCCAACAAACCACTTGTGGTGAACTCCGTCCCACTCGCGGACCTTCTCCCACTTTTTAACCCAAGTGAAGTTTTCAGCCTCAGCAGCCCAAAAGGCCTCTGGGTCTTTAACCGAGCGCTCGTACTCAGCGAGATAGTCCTTGATGTTGGCCTCGCGTTGAACGATTGCGGGAGCATCGTAGGAAAAAGCAGCAGCAGCAATTTCAGACTTCGTCGGACTGCTCATAAAAGCCCCCTAACAGGAACGGTCGCACGAATAGATAGTCTTTGAAGATTGGTCCCCACGCGGGACGAACTACGGGCGACCGGCCACACACCGATCCGCTCATATCCAGTACAGCGTGCCCGGCATCATATCAAATCCAAGTCGGCAGAGGAAAATGAATTCCCCTGCCGGAATCATGGGATCAATGCGCCGTTGCCTTCTCCGAGCCGAGTCCAGTGTTAGCCCTGACTTCGAGTTCTTCAAATCGCTGCACGGAGTTGGGGTCCTTGGCTCCGGCGAATGTCCCTAGCAAGGCTCCTGCAAACCCAATGGGGATGCTGAGCAACCCCGGATTCTCCAAGGGAAATATGGGAGCATGCTGTATGGGATGACGCGCGGCTCCCACAACCGTGGCTGCATCGATACCCATGACACTTGGACCGATCAGGATAAGCACGATTGAGGCGAACAGCCCGAAACCGAGGCCACAAACCGCGCCTGCGGTATTAAAACGCTTCCAATAAATGGAAAAGACGATCACTGGAAGGTTTGCTGACGCTGCTACAGCGAACGCGAGCGCCACAAGGAAAGCGACATTGGCAGATGGGCCCAAGACGATTGCAATCGCGATTGCGACAGCTCCAACCACGAAAGCTGCGACACGCGCGACCAGACGCTCTTCTCCAGGAGTGCGCTCAACACCATGGTGAATGACATTCGTCCACACGTCGTGCGCGAAAGAAGTGGAAGCACTGATAGTCAATCCGGCGACCACGGCCAGGATGGTGGCAAACGCAATGGCGGAAATGAATGCAAAGAAAACATCTCCGGCGATTACTTTGGCCAGTAAAGGCGCACTCATATTTGTGCCGCCGTTCTTAGCAATGAAATCACGGCCGACAATAGTTGCAGCCCCAAATCCGAGGAAGGTGGTCATGATGTAGAAAGTACCAATGATCACCATGGCCCACACTACTGAATACCGCGCGGTCTTGGCGTCGGGCACCGTATAGAAACGAACGAGTATGTGCGGCAATCCGGCGGTACCGAAGATGAGCGCCATTCCAAGAGAGATCAGTTCCAACGGACCGTAAGGTGGCTTAAAGCGCAACCCAGGGGTCATGAAATCCTTGACGATAAGTTTGCCATCTGGGCCGTGGTAGGTAACTTGAGATATTGCTTGGAAAAACTCAGGAAAGCTGAAATGGAAGTGAGCTAGCACCAATATGCTAAGCAGGATCGTACCCGCTATCAAAAGCACGGCCTTGATGATTTGAACCCAAGTGGTCGCCAGCATCCCACCAAAGACAACATACACAATCATCAAAATACCGACGCCGGAAACTGCCACCGTGTAGCTGATATGGCTCCCTTTGAGCAGTAACGTCACCAGAGCGCCAGCACCGACCATCTGCGCGATCATATAAAAGGTACTGACTGTAAGGGTGCTGAGCGACGCCATAGCTCGGACTGGGCGTGGATTCAAGCGATAAGCCAGCACGTCCGCCATGGTGTACTTACCCGTGTTTCGCAGGGGTTCGGCAACGATGAGCAAGACGGTGAGATATGCGACCAGCCAGCCTACCGAATACATAAAGCCGTCGTATCCAAAGAATGCAATCAGACCAGCTATTCCAAGAAACGAGGCCGCGCTCATGTAATCCCCGGCCACGGCAACTCCGTTTTGCCAGGCGGTGATCTGACGGTTGGCAGCAAAGAAGCTTGCCGAAGAACCAGAACGGCGCGACGCCCACGCTGTAATCACCAGCGTGATGGCGATGAAGGAAAGGAACAAAACCAAGGTCATGTCAAGGTGCATCGGCTATAGCCCTCTCTTTCCGTCCTGCTTCTCGTCATAACCCTCACGTTTGAGAGTTTCGAGGATGTGTGCGCCGAATTTATCAAACTTGCGAGCAGCCCTGACATAAGCGTATGCAATCCCCCAAGCGACAAAGAACTGTGACAGCGCAAAGAGGTACGCCAGATTCACCGGCCCCAGCACTTTTCGACTCATAAACGCTGGGGCATAGCCGACCAACACGGGGAGTGCGAAATAGTAGACAACGAAGAAAATCGTCGTCGGAACCACAAACTCTCTTTTGGCCAAAAGAAGCAATCGGAATTCGTCCATCTCCTGCACGCGGTCCCACTTGGACTTCCCTACCCCCGTGTCGCCGCTCTTTGTTCGAAGTGTTGCCATTGCACGCCCTCCTGGATACAACGGAGCGGATGCCCCGCTATGATGCCGATAAGAAAACGACTCCGCCAAAGAGAACAGCTACAAATGCCTGATTTCGAGCACATTCGGCTCCAAGTGGTTGCCCAGCAAGTAGAACTTTGCCTTTGAATCCCCTCGGAAAGAAAACGTAATGCCTTATCCCAGATTTGCGGAAGCAGCGGTCATAAGGCTGAGCTGCCGCTACCAAGATCACAGGCGCGCAACTATATTCTGGATTGGAGTAAGCCGCAAGGGGTAAGCAACAAGACTTGACAGAAAAATCGGGGCGGCCGCGCTTGTGGGGTAGGTATGGTGAAATTCGAAGCCGATGCGCTCCGGCTCAGCGCCGGACAGTGTTCCGCAAGTTGGTGGTGTGAGGAGGTGTAGTGCTTGCGTATCACCGACGCACCGCGCTGAATTAGAACCTGCGCGACTCGCCCCTGCTTAATTAAGTAGATTCTGCTGGAAAGGAGAGCTAGAGTCTGTAATAGTTATCACATGTGGAACGTGATATAGGTCACTTTCAGATTAGCGCTCCGGGCATATAGGCCGAATATATGTATGCCCTGAAGCGGCGGCACAGGTTACGAAGAGTGTGGTAAAGCTCGACCTAATGCCTCCAAAGCTACAAGTGTTATCATGTTAGTTACTCGGGGAGGGTGAGTTGGGATCTCCATACGGCTTAGAACTGGTTGAGAACTGCTTGATTTGTAAGCTGCGGACAGACAGCTTCTTCTGCGGTCTCCCCAAGGCCTCTCTTGAAGCCTTTGAGAAGCTTAAGTTTACTGCGGCCTACCCGGCTGGAGCTGTACTTTTCGTCGAGGGGCAGTCGCCTCGCGGAATTTACATGTTGTGTAAGGGGAGGGTGAAGCTTTCGACAACATCAAGCGACGGGAAAACCCTCATCCTCAAGATTGTTCAACCCGGTGAAGTACTGGGTCTGCATGCTACGGTGTCGAACACTCCCTACGAAATTACTGCGGAGTCGGGGCAGCCATGCCAGTTGAACTTTATTAAGCGCGAAGATTTCTTGCGGTTCCTGCAACAACATGGGGATGCTTGCCTGAAGGCGGCACAGCACTTAAGCAGGGACTGTCAATCCGCTTATCAGCAAATTCGCTCGCTCGGACTTTCACACTCGGCCCCGGAAAGGCTGGCTCGTTTGCTTCTGGAGTGGTCGCATGGCGAAGGCGCTGACGAAGCTGGAATGCGAATCAAAGTAGCACTGACACACGAGGAAATTGCCCAGATCATCGGCACGTCCCGAGAAACGGTTACCCGCACCCTTGCTGATTTCCGAAAGAAACAGATCGCAGTGCTGAAGGGATCCACACTGATGATCCGTAACAAGCCGGCACTGGAGCGACTGGTCGGGGCCTGATGCCAGGATAAGTATTGGTTTGAGAATCCGCCATACACGGCGGATTTTCCTATTCTGGGACGGTATTTACTGAGACGAGTTTCCGCATTCCCGGAATACAACTTGCGAATTTCTTCAACACTGCGTTGTATTCCGCCCATTCACTGTTGCGCAATTCAGCTTTCGAAGCCATTCCAGCTCACGTGGTAGTGTGACGAAGGTCACGGTGCCCAAAAAGGAACAGGTACATTGTTGCTGGCGTGTTGCGGGGCTGTTGCATTCAGCTTAGCGATGCGAGATTCAGCTTCCATGGCAAAGATGGATATGGACCATGAAAGCAGGTCCGAGACCCTAAGGTCGCGGCACGCAGTTCCCTTTTGGGCGAGGCGCAGTGTATACCCCGACCCGCTGAAATGTCAGGCAGCCAGGAAGAGCATACCGCCCAAGAGTATCTAGGCGGGAAGTCAAGTGCTATGTGGGATATCCGGAGATGTTGAGGTCGGAACCATTGCACGCTCGTCCACAACGGCGCGAACCGCTGGCCAGCGTGAGGTAACCAAGAGACGTACAGGGTTACCGGCTTCGTCCACTGCAACCCTCCCTACTCCCACGCCAGGTGAACACAATCCGACTGACATGGAGATGCCAGCCGTTAGGGGTGCGGAGATCCTATGAGCAAGGCTATTCTCTACGATGCTACTCAATGCATCGGCTGTAAACAGTGCGAGAGCGCATGTGCCCAGCAGAACGAACTGCCGTACGATGACAAAGTTGCGGCAGAGTCGATCCAATCTGACCACAAGTACACGGTGGTTCTCGCAAAAGAAGACAAATTCATGCGCAGGCTTTGTATGCATTGCAACGAACCTGCTTGCGCTTCCGCGTGTCCTGTCGGAGCCCTCCACAAAACGGCCGACGGTCCAGTTGTGTATGACGTTTACAAGTGCATAGGATGCCGTTATTGTATGGTTGCCTGCGCGTTTGGACAGCCGAAGTACGAGTGGGGCGCATTAAACCCACGCGTACGCAAGTGCATCATGTGTCCGGACCGGGTCAAGCAAGGGCGGAACACTGCGTGTGCCGAAGCCTGCCCGACAGGCGCAACGAAGTTTGGTGATCGCGATGCATTGATTGCCGAGGCTCAGGACCGGCTCCGTCAAAATCCCGACAATTACGTCCCTCATATATACGGTCTGAACGAAGTGGGCGGAACCTCGGTCCTCATGCTTTCGTCAGTAGCATTTGAATCATACGGCCTCCCATCTTCTACCAAACTGGGTGATACGCCGATGCCGGATTACACTTTTCGCATTCTCTCAAAAATCCCTGATTTCATCCCGCTCTGGGCCGTGGTACTGGGCGGCGTTTATTGGATCACGCATCGTCGTGAGACAGTCTCGCTAGCCGAAGGTAACCCGCAAGGAGGTGAAAAGTGAAGATCAAGCTGACCTTCTGGAAGGTTGTTTTCTGCGTGATCATGGTGTTGGGTCTGTACTCATTATGTGTTCGGTACTTCCAAGGCCTAGGCGCAGTCTCAAACCTGAGCGATACTTTCCCCTGGGGAATCTGGATTGGCTTCGACTGCCTATGTGGAGTGATGCTGGCGGCGGGCGCATTTGTCGTCACCGGCGCAGTCTACTTGCTGGATATCAAGCGCCTGCACTGCATCGCGCGCCCTGCGGTGCTTACAGCCTTCCTAGGCTATGTGCTGTTTATTGTGGGCCTTCTAGTTGATCTTGGACGCCCTTGGTTCATCTGGCACCAACTGATGTACATGAATCCGCACTCGGTTATGTTTGAGGTCGGCTTCTGCGTCATGTTCTACACCACAGTGTTGATGTTCGAGTTTTCGGCCGCGGTGCTAGAACGTTTCAATCTCGCGGTGCCGCTTAAAATCATCAGGGCTTGCATGATTCCGCTCGTGATCTTGGGAATTCTGCTGTCGACACTGCATCAATCCTCACTGGGCTCGCTGTACCTGATCATGCCTGAGAAGTTGCATCCCTTCTGGTACTCCCCTGCACTGCCTTTCTTCTTCTTCATTTCGGCCGTATGTGTGGGACTGGCGATGACGATTTTTGAATCATCGCTAAGTTCGCGGGCATTTGGACGGCAGTTGGAACTACCAGTCATCCAGGAGCTAGGTGCGATTCTTTACGTCGCACTTTGGGTATATGCACTGCTTCGCTTCGAAGACTATTTCCATCGCGGCCAACTCGGAAATATCCTGCGTCCGAGCTATGAAGCCTATTTTCTGTGGGCCGAACTGCTGATGGCTCTGATAATCCCATTGTTCATTCTGTCCTTCCGAAAGGCAAGGCTCAGTGGAACATGGCTATATGTCGCCTCTTGTATAACTTTGTTAGGATTCGTAACCAATCGTCTGAACGTGGCCCTTACGGGCCTTGAAGGGTCGTCAGGAGTTCACTACTTCCCGAAATGGACTGAAGCCAGTATCACAGCGATGATCATCGCTATGGGCTTCTTCATCTTCGCGATGGCCGTGAAGTACCTGCCAATCTTTGAGGACGAGCATCACGGACTTCCTCAGGATTCCCACGTAACGACACTGGAGCAGACACCGGAGTTGGCGAGGCACGCCACGCTGGTGCACTGATCAAGGGCGGGAGCGTCTGCTTGCAAGAGATGCTCCCGCAGTTTACAGGAGAAACAATGCTCCGCCTGCTTGAGTCACGCGTAAAACATGTCAGCACGAAGCTTCTTGTTTTGTTACTGGCTTGCCTCGTATGCGGCTCAGCGGTTCTGGGATATATCAATATCCGTTTGCAGAGACACGACTTGGAGCAAGTTTCGCTTGAGCAAGCAATTGAAATCGGCGACTTTGTGCGAGACAACACGTATCGATCGATGATGGCCAATGACCGTGAAGGCTTATATGAAACCATCCAAGGAATAGGAAATCATAGCGAGATTGAGCGCATTCGAATCATCAACAGAGGCGGCCAAGTCGCGTTTTCCAGCGTCTCACATGAAGCCGGCACGATCATTCCTATGAGCAGTTCGCAATGCATTGCTTGTCATCAAGGTGGGAAGCCAACACTAAGAAATCGGTTTCGAATCTACGAAGCACGGGATAAGGACGAAAAACATCGCGTACTGGGGGCGATAACCCCAATTCTGAACAAACCGGAGTGCTCCAATGCACCATGCCATGCGCACCCTCCAACTCAACACATTCTCGGGATTCTGGATACAGGCTTATCGCTGAAGCGTGAGGATACAAGTTTAGCCCAGAGCAGCCTATGGGTGGTTCTGTTGCTACTTTGCGGAGGGGGATGCACCGGGATTTTGCTGTGGATCGCAATTCGCACTGTGCTTCATTCACCGCTGAAGCGGTTGCGTGAAGGAACTGAGCACCTTGCAGAAGGTGAATTGGGGTATCAGATTCCGGTGGAATCTGCGGATGAAATAGGGGCACTGGCAAAAGCTTTCAATGGCATGAGCAGCCAGTTGCAGTCAGCACAGCGCGAGATCACGAGTTGGGCTCACACACTGGAGCATCGAGTTGAACAGAAGACCAGCGAATTGCAGAATACACAGCAACAAATCCTACAAGTAGAGCGCATGATCGCAATCGGCAAAATGTCTGCCGTAGTAGCACATGAAATCAATAATCCATTGGCTGGAATTCTCACCTATTCCAAACTACTGAGAAAATGGGTTTCACGCGGGATCAAAGACGAAGAACAGAAGCAAGAAGCTATCGAATCCCTCGATCTGATCGCTAGCGAGAGCAAGCGATGTGGCGAGTTACTCCAAAACCTGCTGTCTTTTTCCCGTACGTCTCCAATGAATCTTAGCCTTTCTGATTTGAACATCGTCGTGGCTCGAACCATCCGCCTCGCGGAGCATAAGGCCGAGATGAGCGGCGTCTTGCTACAAGTTGATCTGGATCGCCAACTTCCGCCATTGCAATGCGATTCTGCGCAAATGGAGCAAGTCGCACTGGCGCTGGTGATCAATGCAATAGACGCGATGCCGCATGGGGGAAACCTTTGGGTCTCCACTCACGCATTAACAAATGGAGATCAAGTCGAATTGCGGGTACAAGACGACGGGGTGGGAATTCCGCCCGAGATTCTGCCGCAAATCTTCGATCCCTTTACCACGACCAAGGAAGTCGGAAAGGGTGTTGGACTGGGACTAGCCGTATCAAAGGGAATTGTGGAGCGCCACGGGGGCCACATTGAGGTGGATTCCGAGTTGGGTGTTGGCACTACATTCAGGATCATTCTCCCCGTGCGTGCAGGACGTTTCGAGCATGCACATGCACAGGCTTCATAAGAGCAAAGCGCAAAGCGCAGGAGAGCAGAAACGTGAGCGAGAACAAAGGCCGTCTGCTAATCGTGGATGACGAGTTGAGCGTACGCGACTCATTAAACAAATGGTTTCGCGAAGAGGGCTACGAAGTAGGAACTGCTGAAAACGCAAGCGAAGCCCTGTTGCGACTCGCTGAACATCCATGGGATATCGCATTACTGGACATCAAAATGCGAGGCACCGATGGCATCGAGTTGCAGCGCAGGATCCACGAACTCGATCCTAAATTGATTGTAATTATGATGACTGGGTATGCATCCGTGGAGACCGCCGTGGCTGCGCTGAAGAATGGCGCATATGACTACGTCACCAAACCGCTGGATCCCGATGAAATTGCGCATTTGATGCAGAATGCAATGTCCCACCGCGTGGCTCGGGAAGAAAACATAAGGCTCCGCGAAACTGTGGATGAGGTGGCGCGTCCAGATAGCATGGTAGGTCAGAGCGCTGCGATGAGGAAGGTCTTCGAAGCGATAGAAACAGTGGGACCGACCGATGCGACCGTCCTAATTACCGGAGAGAGTGGCACAGGCAAAGAACTTGTCGCCCGGGCAATCCATTTCGCGAGCCCCCGACGCTACCATCCTCTGGTTGCAATCCATTGTGGGGCCTTGACCGAGACGCTGCTGGAAAGTGAACTTTTTGGGCACGAAAAGGGCGCATTCACCGGAGCTCAATATCGGAAGAAGGGGAAGTTTGAAGTAGCTGAGGGCGGCACGGTATTCTTGGACGAGATCGGCGACATCAGCCTTCGAACTCAGACCGATATGCTGCGAGTGTTGCAAGAACGGGAGATTGTCCGAGTTGGTGGAAACACTGCGATCAAGGTGGATTTTCGCTGCGTAGCCGCGACCAATAAGCCCCTGGAGCAACAAATTGAGGAGGGTCGCTTTCGTCCCGACTTATACTACCGACTCAATGTTTTTCGTATCGAACTGCCACCCCTACGTGAACGTCGTGACGACATTCCTATGCTGGTGGACCATTTTGTGAAGAAGTTCTCTCGCGACATGAATAAGCGAATCTTACGCGTAAATCCGCGCGCGATGGACATCCTGCAACAGCACAACTGGCCGGGAAACATTCGGGAGTTGGAGAACGCAGTCGAGCGCGCCATGGTGGTTTCCCAGGAACCTGAGCTACGCGAGCGCGACTTCACGATCCAACCTCATGCAACTACAGCAGCGCCACTCCCGGACGCTCGAACACTGGATGATATCGAAAAGACCCACATTCTCCGAGTGCTGGATGAATGCGGAGGAAACCAGACCCGGACCGCAGAGATTCTGAATATCGACCGCGTGACACTACACCATAAATTGAAAAAGTACGGATGGACTAAGCAGGTTCTGGCGGCACCTGAGTCTCGATGAAAGTGTTGCAGTTATTACCGATTGGTGGTCCCCATGCCCCGTTGCTGGACTGGTTGCGCTCAGAACTCTCCGACGCATTCCATATCCAATGTGAGATATTGAGTCCGCCGCTCCGTCCGGATTTTGCCTTCCACGCCGAGCGCGGACAGTACCACTCCAGCGAACTTCTTGGTCGTCTGCAGCAATATACCGGTTGGAATACTTGGAGGATTCTCGGGGTAACTCCTGTGGACCTCTACATCCCAATCCTTACCTTCGTCTTCGGCGAGGCCCAAATGGGCGGGAAATGCTCAATTGTTTCCTACGCTCGACTGCGTCAGGAGTTTTATGGATTATCGACAGACATGAATCTGTTAGCGCGGAGGCTGCTGATTGAATCCATACACGAGCTTGGCCACACCTTAGAACTGCATCATTGCGACGACTACCAATGTGTGATGTCCAGTTCTCATGCGGTGGAATGGATTGATTTGAAGGAACAGACGTTCTGCACAGAGTGCGCATCAAAAGCGCACGCCTTGGCACGCAAGTAGCTTTTGCCCCGAACACTTCGAAACGATCTATGCCGTGAATAGTACAATCGCCTTTCCGGACTAGTGCGTTGAAATGAACTTGAAAAGGGAGCAGTGGGTTGATTGTTGCCGGTGTAATGAGCGGAACTTCAGCTGATGGAGTAGATGTGGCCCTCGTGCGCTTGTCGGGAAAAGGATTCCGGACTCGCTTCGAACTCATCTCGCACTCCGCATTTCCCTATCCTGCCAACTTACGTAATGCTGTTTTGGAAGCAATGAACGCCACATCGATAGCTGTGGCCAATCTAGCGCGTTTGAACTTTCTCCTCGCAGAAGTCTATGCAGACTGCGTGAAACGTACTGAGCACAAAGCAGGCGTGAGTTGCGAACTCGTCGGTTGCCATGGGCAGACCATTTACCACCAAGGCAAAGCGGCAAAGTACCTCGGACGCGACATTGCCTGCACCTGGCAGATAGGCGACGGTTCAGTGTTGGCGGCAAGATTGGGAGTTCCGGTGGTGAGCGATTTTCGTCCGGCAGATATGGCGGCAGGAGGTGTGGGCGCTCCACTTGTTCCGTTCCTCGACTTCTTGGTATTTCGACACGCCAAACGCGGGCGAATAGTTCAGAACATCGGGGGAATCGGCAACTTAACTGCGATTCCCGCGGCAGCAACACTCGATCAAGTACGCGCTTTTGACACTGGCCCTGGCAATATGGTGATGGACGCTGTCTGCGCAGAGCTTTTTGGGCGTCCGTATGATGATGGAGGAAAGTTCGCGGCGAAGGGCAAGGTGCTTGACACTGTTGTGGCGAGTCTACTAAGAGATCTATTCTTTCGCGGAAAGGGCCCACGTACCGCAGGACGTGAGGAATTCGGCCGTGAATATGTGCAGCATTTTTTGAAACGTTGCGGGAGAGCCGACAAGCACGATGTATTGGCAACCGCAACGGCGCTGACTGCACGCTCAATCGAAAAGGCCGTGCTGGATTTGTCCAAATCGAACCTATTCCACGACCTATTCGTTTCCGGGGGAGGAACGCGCAATCTGACTCTCCTGAGAATGATTCAAGCTGGAATGGAAAAGTATGCGATAGAGGTGCGCCCGACCGATGCCGAGGGTATCCCCTCGCAGGCAAAAGAAGCTGTGGCGTTCGCCGTCCTCGCATACCAGAGCTGGCATGGGGCCCCCTCCAATGTTCCGGGGGCGACAGGCGCGAATCGGGGCGCCATTTTGGGAAAAGTAAGTTATGTATAAAAAGGCAATCGCCCTCATTGCTCTGATGCTGTTCCAGATTTTGGCTGGGTGTGCTCGACAAAAGACAAATGCTAACACCGCTGTCATGCTGATTGAGAGCTCACCCCTAAACCTAGATCCCAGAATCGGAACTGACGCACAGTCAGAGCGCATTGGCGAACTGATCTTCGAAGGATTAGTACAACGTAACGAAGCTTTTGAATTGGAACCCCGGCTAGCCGAGAGCTGGACAATTCCCGATCCGCTTACTTATGTGTTTCATTTGCGCCACGATGTACGTTTCCACGACGGCCGTCCGATGACTTCTGCGGATGTTAAGTGGACCCTCGATTCACTACTGAGCGGAAAAATACGATCTGCAAAGACCAGCGCTTATCGATACGTAGACAGGGTCGACGCGCCTGATGATTTCACTCTGGTCATCAGGTTGAAAGAACCATTTGCTGCGCTACTCTGGAACCTCTCAGACGGAGCACTTGGTGTGGTTCCGAAAGGTTCAGGGGAGGAGCTGGCTCGGCATCCGATCGGGACAGGCCCATTCGAGGTCGTATCCGAGACCCCGGATCGAGAAGTGCTGATCAAGCGAAATGAGAATTATTGGGGGAAACGGGCGGGACTCGCGCGAGTACGTTTCAACGTTGTTCCTGATGCAACAACACGAGCTCTTGAGTTGCGCAAAGGCTCGGCCGACGTGGAGATTAATGCTCTGCCGGGGGACATGGTTACAACTTTGGCCCAGCAACCCCAATTAATTGTGCAACGTGCGCCCGGGACCAGCTACCAGTACCTCGCTATGAATCTGCGGGATCCCATTTTGAAGAATATGCAGGTTCGTCAGGCCTTGGCATACGGAATCGACCGTTCGCCCCTGATCCACTACCTTTGGCGGGATATGGCGCGTCCTGCTGACAGTATTCTGCCGCCCCAGCACTGGGCCTACGACGCAGGAGCCCAACAGTATCCCCACGACGCCGCCAAAGCACGTCATCTCCTAGACATGGCTGGGTATCCTCCTGACGCCAGCGGAATTCGCTTCCACCTAGTGATGAAAACATCTACGGACGAAACTGCGCGATTGCTGAGTGCTGTCCTACAACAGCAACTACGAGACGTGGGAATTGCGTTGGACATCCGCAGCTATGAGTTTGCAACCTTTTATGCTGACGTGGTGAAAGGTGCGTTCCAGCTGTACTCGCTAAGATGGGTGGGCGGGAGCAATCAAGACCCCGATGTATTCGAAAACGTTTTTGATACGGCCAGTTTCGCGCCCAAACGAGCTAATCGCGGATACTACTCGAATCCCGAGGTCGACCGATTGATTGCTGAAGGACGGCGCAGCGTTGACGAAAAGGAGCGCTTGACTGCATACGTAGCCCTACAGGAGATCGTGAATCGAGAACTACCGTATGTGCACTTGTGGTGGTCGGACAATGTACTGGTGCGCACACGAAGATTGGAGAATGTACGACTCACTCCGGCCGGAAATTACGATTTCTTGCGCGATGCGACGCTGGTCCAATGATTACGCGTGTTCTCTCGTTTTTAACACTAGAGATGCTCCATTAGCGATGGACTGCAGTAAAATAACCCAAAAGGGGGAGGAAGACTTGCCGACATTTGAAGAATGCCTGCAGCGCTTAGAAGTTATCGTCAAAGATATGGAAAAGGGCGATTTGCCGCTGGAGCAGTCACTCAAACTCTTTGAAGAAGGCGTGACTTTGTCTGGTTCCTGCAAGAAGGAATTGGAAGAAGCTGAAGGAAAAGTGGAAATCCTCCTGAAACATGACGGGAAGCTGCGAGCCGAAGCTTTCGGCGAGAATAGTTAAACAGTTCGACAACACGAAGTATCGTCCGGCAAGCCTACAAATAATCTCTTTCCGACCGCCACACCGTCCGGTGCGTCAGTTGTTACACGGAGAGAACATGCCGCTACCCACAGTTGTCATCGCACAAACCGAACCAGCCATCGCGCTGGAATTAGCCAACGATCTCCACGCACATTTTGCACGAGTAGCAGTTGCTGAAAGTACAACGGAGTTGCGCCAACTGCTCCTCCATAACGAGGCGCGAGTAGCAGTCCTCGACTTGGAACTTGTGAGTGTAGAAGAAGTTCGTCAGTTGTCACACACTTTCGGGGATCTGACCATTGTCTGTACCCATCGTTCGCCGGACGAACGGCTATGGATGAGTGCGCTCAGTGCAGGCGCAGTCGAATTTTGCCATCCTCAAGATATCCTAGCCATTCTTCGTGCATCGCGTTTGACGCCCAAGCGCCTTCACTTGGCAACTGCCGCCTAGGATTTGCGATTGCATTCTATGCCCTGCCTTGCGCGGGGCTTTTGTTTTTGCGAATTACACCATGCTGAATCAAATTTCTCTTCCCCTTGCTAGTAGCACTAGGGCGGAGCTCGCTGTTACACTTTTCACGTCCATGCTGAAAGAAACTTTGATCCAAGGCCAAAAGACCGCCGACGCAGCGCTGGAACGTTTGCTCCCTGCGGCGACACAATTTCCGGCATCAATCCACCAAGCGATGCGGCACAGCGTTTTTGCTGGCGGCAAGCGCCTGCGTCCCATCCTGTGCATGGAATCTGCACGGATGGTTTGCGGGTCTATGCCCGAAGGTGTCGACGAACTGGGCGCTGCAATCGAGATGCTTCATACATATTCGCTCGTGCATGACGACCTGCCAGCTCTCGACAACGATGACCTGCGCCGTGGTCGCCCCACGTGCCACAAAGCATTCGGCGAAGCAACGGCCGTTTTGGCTGGCGATGCTCTGCAGACACAGGCGTACGAGATCATGGCACGGCTTCGATGTAATGCCGAAGCTAGGGTTCACATAATCGAGGAGCTCGCACATGGCACGGGGACAATCGAGGGGATGATCGGTGGACAGGTGGTTGACCTCGAGTCCGAACATATTAGACCGGATCTGCCAATCTTGGAGTATATCCACCGGGCTAAAACCGGCGCTCTGATCGTCTCAGCCTTACTGTCGGGCTGCTATTATGCAGGCGCGAAATCGGTAGAGATACAGCGTGTACGCGAATTCGGCCGAGCTGCGGGCCTTGCCTTTCAGATTGCCGACGACATTCTGGACGTGACCCAAACCAGCGAACAACTCGGGAAGACCGCAGGCAAAGATCTTGTAGCTGAAAAAGTTACCTACCCGGCTCTATTTGGATTAGCCAAGGCCGAAGAGATGGCCGCACAGATGATTCGCAACGCGTGCTCCTCACTTGACAGCTTTGGAGAGAGAGCAAACACTCTGAAAGAGATTGCGCGATACCTTGTAGAGCGAAAGAAGTAGCACCTGCATTCGGTTTTATATGAAAGAGGAAATCCGAATGAGCGTCATTGACGAAGTCCTAGCAGCAAATCTGTTGTACAAGGAAACGCACGACGCCTCGCTGTATTCACCCGAGCCACGGCGTCGCCTTGCTGTACTGATGTGTATGGATACGCGTCTGGATCGGCATGCGCTAGGCTTGGATTTCGGCGATGCGCATTTCATCCGTAATGCTGGGGGCATTGCTACTGAGGATGCAATTCGCTCATTGCTGATTTCACACTACATGCTGGGGACCGAAGAGGTGATGGTGATCAACCATACCGACTGTGGTTTACAAAAGGCCACCGAAGAGGAGATGCATAAGCTCATCGAGCAAAAGTCGGGAAAGCCCGCCAATATTCCCGTCCGCTTCCATGCCTTCAAAGACGTGGAGAAAAATGTATACGAACAGCTTGAGCGACTCGCTTCTCACTCGTGGTTAAGAAAAGAGCTGATCCTGCGCGGTTTCGTTTACGACGTTAAGACAGGGCGCCTGACCGAGGTTCCATGGACCTGTAAGCGGTCCTGAACGCAACCTCACGCCGTTGCCAACGTTTAAAGTATTACTTGAGAGTTAATTCCCGGCTGACACCTGGCCGCATCTCCCATAATTCGAACTTCTGCTCTTGATCCGTCGGTTGTAGATCGTGAGGATTCCCCTTGAGTAACGGAAATGTTCCGAAATGCATGGGAACCACTATTCTGGGCCGCAAAAGCTTACAGGCGTAAGCCGCCTCGCGTACTCCCATGGTAAAGTGATCTCCCATTGGTAACAGTGCAATGTCCGGGCTATAAAGGTCGTGGATGATTTGCATATCGCTGAAGACCGCAGTATCGCCAGCATGATATAGCTTTAGGCCGTTGCTGAATTCCAATACATAGCCACAAGCTTCGCCACCGTAAACGAAAGAGCCATCCTCTTCCTGAATGCCGCAGGAATGTACGGCGTGAACCATGGTAACTTTCACTCCGTCGACTTCCTGAGTTCCACCCTTATTCATAGGCGAGATGTTTTTCGCGCCCTTGCTGCCAAGCCATGACGCGAGCTCGAAAATTCCAACCACGGTTGGCTGAAGTTCCCGGCAGATTGCTACAGCATCCCCGATGTGATCACCGTGACCATGGGTACATAGAAGCACGTCCACTTTCTTCTGGTGCTTCTCGGACTCTGGACATAGCGGGTTCTGGGTAATCCAAGGATCGATCAGGAATGTCTTGCCCTCAGAAGTTTCAATTCTAAATGTAGAGTGTCCTAACCAAGTCAGGAAGATAGGCATCGTTCACTTTCCTCGTACACCTTGTTGGTTGCATCGCAGAGTAAAGCTGTTGCTAGCGTTCCTCTGGCCCACCATCGCTAGGGCTCAATTCTCATCGCAATCCACACTCGACGGAGTTGGCGATGATAGAATCCGGGATGCGGTGAGGCTAGATTTGGCAAATTGCCAAAACATAATCCTCTGTTTTCTTTATTGGTTGACAGGATCAGCTTATAAGGCCGGTCTAAGCCGTCTCGGAATATTGTAAATGTCGAACGCAATTCGTACGGAAGAAAAGCGCGAGAGCGCATCGCCGCGGATGGAAAGCTTCATGCTCGAGGTGGCTGACGCCGTCAACACAACGCTCGACTTGGACACCCTCATGCGGCGCGTGGCTGAACTCGTGCACCGCATCATCAATTACGACGTCTTCGCAATCCTCTTATTGAACGAGCGCCGTCAGGAACTGCGCATCCGCTTTCAGGTCGGACACTCTCCTGTAGTGGCCGAGCGCATCCGCGTTAAGGTGGGGTCTGGAATCACAGGAATGGCAGTACAGCGGGGCGAAGCTGTGCTGGTCAACAATGTACTCCAGAATTCAGAGTACATCGAAAGCGGAGCCAAGATCCTGTCCGAGCTTGCCGTGCCGCTGATCGTGAAGGGCCGAACCATTGGCGTGATCGACGTTGAAGCCTCTGAAAGCAACTTCTTCTCCGAAGAACATCGCAGCGTGCTGATGCTAGTCGCATCACGCGTGGCAATAGGAGTCGAGAACGCGCGGCTCTACACGCGAGTTGCTCGGCAGGCAAAGCAACTCGTTCTGTTAAACGAAATCAGCCGCGAACTCACTTCAATTCTCAACTTGGATCAGCTCTTTAAACGGATCGGCGATCTTCTGCTGCGACTGATCGACTACCAAATGTTTTCTATTCTGCTGCTTAACACCAGCAGGACCAAGCTCCAACATCGCTTTTCGTTGCGATTCAAGGAAAGCGTGCAACTGAAACACGAGATTCCCCTCGGACGCGGGATCGTGGGCTACGCAGCGGAGCAGAATCAAGTCGTTGTCACTCCGGATGTGACCAGGGATCACCGTTATATTCCGCTCAATCCTGAGACCATGAGCGAGCTGTGCGTGCCGTTGGTTTACAAGGATCAGGTGATCGGGGTACTCGATCTGGAGCATACACGGAGGAATTACTTCACCGAGGAACACGCGCGCGTAGTGAAGACTTTGGCAGCCCAAATCGCCATTTCCATTGAGAACGCTCGGCTGTACGAAAAAATCGCTCGACAGGAACGACGTCTCGAAAAGGATCTGCTGCTGGCACGGGAGCTGCAGTATCGCCTGCTTCCTCAGAAAATACCAATCCTCGGTAAAGCCGCGGTTGCAGCCCGCTCCGTCCCGGCGCGTGCCATTGGCGGAGACCTTTACGATTACGTGTCCTATGAAGGTACCCCACTGACCGCACTCGCTATCGGGGATGTCAGCGGAAAAGGAGCACCGGCAGCGATTTACGAAGCACTCGTGAGCGGTATCCTGCGCTCCCACGCGGCAGAGGAGCCGGGTGCGGCAGAAATGCTGACCGCGATCAACCTGTCTCTGGCGGAACGCCCAATCGCTGCGCAGTTCGTGTCCATTATTTACGCGCTCTGGAACGAGACTGATATGTCGCTCCGGATTGCAAACTCCGGTCTGCCGCACCCTTATCGTTGCGCAAAAACCGGAAAAGCCGAGCGAGTTGAAATCAGCGGCTTGCCACTTGGCCTGTTTGGCACAGCAGAGTACGATGAAGTAACGTTTCTCTCACGCTCAGGCGACGTTTTTCTGTTCTTCAGTGACGGAATTCCCGACGCCCAGAACGAAGCTGGCGAGACATTTGGCATGAAGCGCTTGGCGCGAGTGCTCGAAGCTCGTCGAAGAAACTCGGCGAACGAGATTGTAGATGCCGTATTTGCCGCAGTGAACAAATTTGTGGGCGGCGTAGAAGCGTTCGACGACCAGACAGTTGCGGTACTCAAAATCAAGGAAATGACAAAAAAGAAGTGACCATTCGCAAAAGCTCCGTTTTGGAGCGTCCCCCGGCTTTTACCTATTCTGGCGGCAACTCCGAGCGCACCCTATGCTGCGACAGCGTGGAGGTGGAAAGCTTGGCACGTCGCTTTGGCACCCCGCTCTACGTTTACTCAGCATCTGCTATTCGAGCGCGCGTGGCTGCCTTTGAGCGCGCATTTGAAAAACAGTCGCACACCCTTTGCTACTCGGTAAAAGCAAACTCAAACTTATCTATACTGCGCTTGTTGGCATCCCTCGGCTGCGGATTCGACGTGGTAAGCGGGGGTGAGCTGCAGCGGGTGATCTGTGCTGGAAAGAATGCGGCGGCAGGCGTTGTGTTCTCAGGTGTTGGTAAGACTGCCGACGAACTGGATGCTGCGCTCGAAGCAGGAATCCTACTTTTTAATCTAGAAAGCGAAGCTGAACTAGCTCTCTTGGGAGCACGCTCGAACAAGCTGAAAAAGACAGCGCGCATCGCATTTCGTGTAAATCCTGACGTAAAGGCCGAAACTCACCCCTATATCAGCACAGGACTGCGTCAACATAAGTTCGGTGTACCTATTGACAAAGCTCGCGAACTGTACCGCAAAGCTACCAGTTTCACTTATCTCGATCCGGTAGGCGTAAGCGTGCACATTGGTTCGCAGATCACTGACGTAAAGCCGTTTGGCGAAACGATGGACAGGTTGATGGAGCTAATTCACAACCTGACGCAAGATGGCCTCAACATCAATTTCGTGGACGCTGGCGGCGGGCTTGGTATAAGTTACCAGAATCCAAGTGGTAGCAACTCCGATATACGGGAGTTCGAGCGCAGTGTGAAAGCCTACGCTTCGGAATTAATGAAGCCCTTACGACGTTCGGGACTTCACCTCCTACTGGAACCGGGACGCTCCATTGTGGCAGCCTCGGGAGCGCTACTCACCCGCTCGCTCTATGCTAAAGAGAACAGCGGGAAGAAGTTCCTTATCGTCGATGCTGCAATGAACGATCTGATCCGTCCTTCTCTCTACGGCGCATATCATGAGATTGTTCCCGCGACACTACGCAAGGCTTCGTCTGCTACCCTGTCCGGCCTGATGGACGTGGTGGGTCCGGTGTGTGAAACAGGGGATTTTTTCGCTCGGGACCGTGAGCTTCCCCCAGTTGCTCCCGGTGACTTGCTGGCAATCCTGGATGCAGGTGCTTATGGCATGAGCCTTTCGTCCAACTACAACACGCGCGGGCGCGCAGCAGAGGTTTTGGTCGACGGCAAAAAGGTTCGGCAGATAAGACGTCGGGAGACTTTCGAAGACCTGATCCGCGGTGAAATCTAAGGTCAAGTAAGCGAATTGCCGGATTGTGTGCTGGATTCGGTGTGACTATTCTCGTCACACCGATGCAATCTGACCGATATTTACCGGACGACGGCACGCTGACCACCTGCACACGGTGCGGCGCACAGCTTGGACACAACTCAATGCCAGAACACAGCGCCAGCGTGTTCTGCTCGCGTAAGTGCGAGATCGAAGGAAACTTCTGGCTCTATCAGGAGTTAAGCGGGATCGAACTCACGCATCCACCCGAGACAACCGACGGACACTGCGACAGCCCGTAACAGGAGTTCCTCGCGCGCAAAGGCTTCAACGCGGCTGAGGCCTTGTCCCCCAATTGGACTCATACACGACACGGCCTCCGACGACGGTCAGTTCCACCGTTACGTCTCGAATCGCCTTTGGTTCAATTGTGAATATGTCATCACTAAGCAAAATCACGTCCGCCAGCTTTCCGGTAGTAATCGTTCCCTTCTGCATTTCTTGAAACTCCGCAAAAGCAGAACCGAGCGTATAGACTTCAATCGCTTCGGCCACAGTCAGCATCTGCTCTGGGTACCAACCCTGCGAATGCTTACCATCGAGCGTAGCGCGGGTCACTGCAGCATAAACACTCGTCAATGGCTCCAGTGGTGCAACCGGCCAGTCGGTCCCAAATGCGAGATGGATGTGGTTTTGAAGCATAGTGCGCCAAGCATAGGAACGAGTGGCTAGGTCGTGACTAATACGAGTTTCTGCCCAGCGACCATCGTCAATGGCGTGATAGGGCTGCATCGACACGACAACTCCCAAATCTCGTAAACGGTGGAAATCCGACTTTGCGACGTGTTGTGCATGCTCAATGCGAAAACGTCGATCACGTGCACCATCCTGCTTCTCAACCTCAGCAAACAGATCCAGTACTGTGGATACGGCACGATCCCCAATGGCATGAACACACGCATGCATACCTGCACGATCGACTCCCAGTAGATTGCTTTGGATCTTATCCGCCGGGATCATGTCCTCACCAAGCAATCCGTATGAACTTGGGGCATCCAGATACGGAGCCGACATGTACGCTGTTGTGGAACCGAGAGACCCGTCAGCAAAAGCCTTTACCGCACCATACCGAAGCCACGAAGAACCGGATGCATGTCGCAAACCGAGCTTTGCCTGATCCTCCCAACGGGCGATACCAGGCACAACATAAACTCGTACAGTCAATTCTCCCCGCTCCGCCAACTCCGAGTAGACTGCCAAATCTTCGTAAGGCACGGCCATGTCTTGGACGCTTGTGACACCTAGACGCGCGGCGTGCGCCATGGCGCGCTGCACGGCACTGAGTCGCTGTTCGTGCGAAAGAGGAGGAACCTTTGCGTAGGCCGCTCCCATTGCCGCGTCTTTCAGAACTCCTGTTGGCTCGCCATTCGAGTCGCGAACGATTTCCCCTCCAGGAGGATCCGGAGAATTGCGAGTGATACCAATGATCTTGAGAGCGGCTGTATTAGCCAATGCCATGTGGCCGTCAAGGCGACTCACCAGCACAGGGACATTCCCCGTGGACGCATCGATCAGTTGTCGCGTCGGGAGTTCAGCTCGGCCTCCGCTCTTCTGCGCCCATACCTGATCATCCCAGTTTCCTCCCGTGATCCACTCTCCGGCTGGCGTCTTTGCCGCACGTTCAGCGATTCGCCGGGCAAATTCAGATGGTGTAGCAGCATCTCGCAAATCGATTGCGTCGAGGGATAATCCGCCAGCACTGAAATGAACGTGAGCATCATTGAATCCGGGAAGCAGTAAGTGCCCATGGGCATCAATGATTCTTGTTGCCGCACCACGCCATTGGTCGATTGCATTGACGGAGCCTACAGCCACAATGCGCTCGCCTAGAATCGCAATTGCCTCGGCACGAGGTTGACTGGAGTCGACAGTCCACACACGAGCGTTCGTAATGACAAGGTCGGCCGCTGGCTTTGGTTGTGCGGTGGCGACGCTACATGAAGCAAGCAGCGAACATACAAACAATGTGCCGAGCAAGAAACTCGAGTCGATACTGGGCAGCATTCAGGGCCTCCCATGCAATGTCCGGAACACGACTGCTGTTAGCGCTGGCCCCATCTGAGTTTGCTACGTAACACATCGAAGAAGGGCCGATGAGTACGAAGAAGCTTCACCCGATAATCGGCCTTGCGGCACTCGATAATATCGCCCTGCGCAACTGGCATCCCCACTTGACCGTCCACGCTTAAGACGCCGTCGGCGCCACTGTCGAGACGCACCGTAATGTGCGCGTCATCGCCCACCACCAAAGGACGATGAGTGAGCGAGTGTGGGCAGATCGGTGTTAACAGGATCGCGTCCACAGCAGGCATCAACACGGGGCCTCCCGCCGCTAGAGAATACGCAGTGGAACCGGTCGGTGTAGCTACGATCACGCCATCCGCTTGGTACTCCACAACATGCTCGCCGTTAATGCACAATTCAAAGCCAATCAGGCGCGCTACGGTACTCTTAATCACGGCATCGTTTAGTCCGTAATAGATCGCCATTTCCTGCCCTGCACGCCGCAGCCGGCATTCAAGCACTGAACGCGACTCTATGGGACAGGAACCCTCGAACGCGGCTTCAAGCGTTGGATACAGATCTTCCAATCGCACTTCGGTAAGAAAGCCAAGCGATCCCAGGTTCACTGCCAGCAGAGGAATCTCCGCAGCGCCGATTGCGCGTGCGGCCGAGAGCAACGTGCCATCCCCACCGAGAACCAGAACAAACTCTGGTTTGTACCGCGCGATCTCTGCGCGCGCGACCACAAACTCATGGCTGGCGTAGGCCGCCGTCTGGTGGTCAATGTAAGTTCGATATCCATGTGCGGCAAGCCATCGCAAACACTCAGGCACTATCGTTGAGAGCTCGAACTTTGCAGGTTTAGAAACAATTGCTGCGATCTTCACAGTTTATTTGTACTCCACTTGTAGTGGTTCAGGAGAAGCGAAGCTGGCATGCAACAAAAACTCACGGTTACCCTCTGTGCCAAGAATGGGTGAATCGATGATGTCGATATTCTGCCCACCAAGCGAAACAATAGCCGCACGAACCTTCTCCACTGCTCCTAGTTGTGCTGCTTCGCTACGTACGATTCCTCCCTTCCCCACCAGTTCTCGACCAACTTCGAACTGCGGCTTGACCAGCACAACAAGTTCGCGACGCAACTGCCCCTTGTCATCAAATGCAGCACTCAACGCGGCCGGCAGCACCTGGGTAGCGGAGATAAAGGAGACGTCCATTGATATGAATTCAATGGACTCTGGAACCTGAGAAGCTTCGAGGTACCGAGCGTTGGTTTTCTCCAGCAGGCGAACACGAACATCCGCTCGCAAACGAGCGTCAATTTGGCCATACCCTGTATCGACCGCAAGAACGCTTGCAGCGCCGCTCTGTAACATGCAGTCCGTAAATCCCCCCGTCGAAGTACCCACATCCATGCAGATTGCGCGATCGAGATTGATACTCCAATGCGCGAGCGCAGCTTCCAGTTTGAGTCCCCCACGGCTAACGTAGCGTAGATCGCTACCCAATAATCGAATCTCGCAATCATTTGCAACTGAGTAGCCAGACTTCATAACTTTCTGTTCGTCCACCATTACACGTCCAGCCAAGATCATTGCCTGGGCGCGTTCGCGGGAAGGGACAAGTCCTCGCTCCAACAGCAAAATGTCAATTCTTTTCTTCAAGTTTCGTCTTTTCTCCAAAGTCGCTCCGGCGCTCACACAACTCTCATCCAGCCTCGCACTGTGACTTGTGCAAAGAGGATAAGAGGCAATTAATGCAATGTCGTGGCAAGCCTATGCGGTCTGTTTTCTCCCCTTTTTCCACAAATGTGTTGAAAACAGCAGGCCGCGCCAGAAAAGATTGTAAAGCTTTAAAGATAGAAACCAGCCACAAACAAATCCAGAGTAGCACCAGTACCGGTGCAAATTGGAAATAACCCAATAAACATTGGCTCACATGAGCAACGCACTGTGTTTCTCATTGGCATTTCCACACTTGTGTTGAAAACTCTAAGCGAACATATATCACGTCACTGTGCAACACCTCTGGCAGTCGCACTGATTCCAGTGCACTTTGGAGAACGCCCTATGAACATTGGCTCATTTGCGTCTCTCCTATGTTTCCCCACCGCTATTTCCACACTTATGTTGAAAAGCCTCAGTGATATACCTCATACATGCCAGCGAAAACCAATCGGCTTAGGTTAGAATGACGAGAATCTACTCACATGCGAACAAAGAAAGTTTCAAAAGTTTCCGAGACCTCTGCTGGTGCAAAACGATTTTCTCTGGTTTCAGCACTCGCCCAAGAACAGATGTACGCGGCGCTGGCATCACTGAAACCAGCCAAGCACGACGCTTTGAGCGGTGCCGAAGTCGCAGAGATCGCGATTCGTGCGGCCCTTGGAGAAAACGATCCTGTCATTGTTGGCGGCCAGTCCCGCACAGTCGCAACCCGCAGCAAAGCTCGGGTGGGCAAACCAACGGAGATGGCGTTTGGACAAGTTGCGCAAGCAACGTTGTCGGCAATTGCAGGGCTGATCCGCGATCCTAAAGCCTCCGCACTGGTGTGCGCCGGAAAACTGACCGCAGAACCTGAAGTTCAGGAGGAATCACGTAAAGCCTTTGCTTTTGCTGCGCGGCATAAACTGCCAATTCTCTTTCTTGTAGCAAACACCTTAACTCCGGGGAAACGGCAGGAAATCGACTTACGCACCCTATATGCCGAGTTTGGCATTCCGGTGTTCAGCGTAGCGTCAAACGACGCAATTGCTGCCTACCGCGTAGCCACCGAAGCACTTCACAATGCCCGGCATTCGCGTGGCCCATGCCTCATCGAGGCTCTCACGTTAAACGAAAAGAACAGAAACTCCGTAGACGCGCTCCCCCTCCTTCGTGACTACATGGAACGCCATGGGAACTGGCCCCAATAGCGAATTCGGGGTCAGGGAATCCAAATAACTTCACCTTTCGTAACACGACAATCACCCGGAAATGTAGTTTTATGGTGTTAATGCTTCGCGCCGTTACATTCCGCTTTGTTCCTGCCGCAATCGCTTTCCTGGTAATTTGCATTTCGGTACTATTCTTAGCTGCTGCCTCAACCTTCGTACCTTCCACCAATAACGACTGCCGGGCATCGCGCGCAAGAATACTCTCAGCCCTATTGCGCTGACCCTTTACGCTATCCCTCTCTGGCTTGCCCCTAATAAATCGATACCTGTTCGGCAGGAGGTTTGAGTCGAATTACAAACTCCTGTGCTGGTTCCTTAATTTCAATGTCGTCCCCATACGTCTGAAAATGAGGTGCCAATACTTGCAGCCGTAATTTCCCGTAAGGAATGTCGTTAATTAGCGCCTTGCCATCAGTATCACTCTTCAACTGGAACCCATCGGCTTGCTGACTTCCATCTTTGCGCAGAGAGTGGATCACCACACTCGCGTTCTTGACCGGTTTACCATTGGAATCCCGGAGCACGACAAAACTTAGGGTGCAGAACTGCTCCTCTGGCTTGTTCTTCTTCTTGTCTCCTGCAGACAAGCAAGCGGGGACGATGAGCAGTAACGCTACCAGTGCAACAAGTCGAGATTGAGATTTCAACGTCTTCGTCATTGCATTTCCTCGAAATTCTTTTCTCCCGAAGAGGATTCACGAAAAGATTCCAATCGCAGGAGTGCGTCCATTGTATGCGGAAGTACCGATGATGCAAAGAGATACGGTAGGCGACGACCTTTGCGCCCAACCTTTCAGCTCTGGATACATGAAACCTGAGTGAATTACGCTCATGGCTCTTGACACTTGCCGAACGGAAGGGATAAATTAGCACTCGTATGGCGAGAGTGCTAATAGCATCCTTCCGGATGTCACTCCGCCAACGTTTGAGATGTGGCTACCGCCGCAACAGTTCTTCTCAATCCCGAAAGGAGTTCCGAGAATGGCAACAGCACTCACAACTAAGTTGACCCCTTTGCATGACCGTATCGTAGTGAGCCGTATCGCAGAGTCGGAGACGTCTCGTGGCGGCATCATCATTCCTGACACCGCGAAGGACAAGCCGCAGGAAGGCGAAGTAATCGCCGTCGGCAAGGGTAAGTCCAACGACGAAGGTAAGGTATTCCCCTTGGCAGTCAAGGCGGGCGACCGCATCCTGTTCGGCAAGTATGCCGGCACGGAAATCAAGATCGACGGCGAAGAGCTGCTGATCATGCGCGAGGAAGAAGTCCTCGGCATTCTCGAGAAGTAATTTTGGGCGGCCACTGGTCGCCTTCTTGAGTTTCGATCCACTAGCGTAACTAACCGTCGCAGTGGAGCAATGAATGAATGAATTTCGAAGGAGCTTTTAACAATGGCAAAGCAGATTGTTCACGGTGAAGAATCCCGTCAGGCGATCCTCCGCGGCGTAAATACCTTGGCTGACGCAGTCAAGGTCACCCTCGGACCGAAGGGTCGCAACGTCGTTATTGAGAAGAAGTTTGGTTCGCCCCTTATCACCAAGGACGGCGTCACTGTTGCAAAGGAAATTGAGTTGCAGGACACGCTCGAAAATATGGGCGCGCAAATGGTTAAGGAAGTCGCCAGCAAGACCAGCGACATCGCTGGCGACGGCACCACGACCGCGACCGTTCTGGCGCAGGCGATTTTCCGCGAGGGCGTGAAGACCGTAGCAGCCGGTGCGAATCCGATGGCGCTCAAGCGCGGCATCGAAAAGGCCATCGTCGCCGTCAATGGCTCGGTCGACAAAGAAGGCAATCGCATCCCGGGCGCTCTGGACAAGCTGAGTAAGCCGGTTGATCGCGAAGAGCTGATCGCTCAGGTCGGCACCATCTCCGCCAACAATGACGAGACCATCGGCCACATCATTGCGGAAGCAATGAAGAAGGTCGGCAAGGACGGCGTGATCACCGTGGAAGAAGCTAAGACCATGGAGACGCAGCTCGAAGTCGTCGAGGGCATGCAGTTTGACCGCGGCTACTTGTCGCCTTACTTCGTGACCGACGCCGAGCGCATGGAAGCCGTTCTCGAGAACGCCGTCATCCTCATCCACGAAAAGAAAATCAGCAGCATGAAGGACCTCCTTCCGTTGCTTGAGCAGGTTGCCAAGAGCGGTCGTCCGCTCGTGATCATCGCCGAAGACATCGACGGTGAGGCACTTGCTACCCTCGTGGTAAACAAGCTGCGCGGCACACTGAATGTTGCCGCAGTCAAGGCTCCTGGCTTTGGCGATCGCCGCAAGGCAATGCTGCAGGACATCGCCATTCTGACCGGCGGCAAGGCCATCACAGAAGACCTCGGCCTGAAGCTGGAAAACATCACCCTAGCTGATCTCGGCAATGCCAAGAAGGTCACCATCGACAAGGACAACACGACCATCGTCGAAGGTAATGGCAAATCCGAAGACATCTCTGGACGCGTGAAGGAAATTCGCGCTCAGATCGACAAGACCACCAGCGACTACGACCGCGAAAAGCTCCAGGAACGTCTGGCGAAGCTCGTGGGCGGCGTTGCGGTGATCAAGGTCGGAGCAGCTACCGAAACCGAAATGAAGGAAAAGAAGGCTCGCGTAGAAGACGCGATGCACGCAACCCGCGCTGCCGTAGAAGAAGGCATCGTCCCGGGCGGCGGCGTCGCTCTAATTCGCTGCATCTCGGCTGTCGAAGCCCTGAAGCTGGTAGGTGACGAGCAGATCGGTGCAAACATCGTGAAGCGCGCACTCGAAGAGCCTTTGCGCCAAATCGTCGCCAACGCTGGCGAAGAGGGTGCAGTGATCATCGGCAAGATCCGCGACAACAAAGACATCGCCTACGGCTACAACGCCCAGACCGGTGAGTTTGTTGACCTGGTGAAGGCTGGCGTCATCGACCCGACCAAAGTAACCCGCACCGCCCTGCAGAACGCAGGATCGATTGCGGCCCTAATGTTGACCACCGAAGCCCTGATTGCAGAGATTCCGGAACCGAAGTCGGACGCTCCTGCACCTCACGGTGGCGGCGGAATGGGCGGCATGTACTAAGCTTTTAGCTCATTGATCGTAGGGGCCCCACGCGAAAGCGTGGGGCCCCTCAGAGTGCTGACGAACCCCATCTTTTCTGGTGGGGTTCGCTTTTTAGGTACTGGAAGTGCGATTGAGCGTCGAGAGCCAGCCGAAGGTTTGTGCTAGCAGTTGTAATTGCT
>Ga0224527_1000285_pt1 | contig 37789 bp, 32 predicted proteins | sample CBST0metaG_FD_179882 | JGI IMG/M metagenome (GOLD analysis project Ga0224527, IMG submission 179882) | Peat soil microbial communities from Stordalen Mire, Sweden - C.B.S.T0 | ecosystem: Environmental > Terrestrial > Soil > Wetlands > Peat | place: Sweden: Norrbotten County, Stordalen Mire... | reverse complement strand
GCGAGGATCAGTCAGGTGCGGTCATATTTTGCAAGCAGGTCGTCCATGTCGTCGCCTACGCCATATCCAAAATTGTGGCTGATGGTGCGCACGCGGTCCAGCCGGGCGATCAAGGCATCGCGGTCGCCTGCAGGTAGCTGACAAGTGACCTTGAGAGCCTGTTCGAACATATGGACAAGAGCATCGAAGTAGCCTTCATCCTGATACCCGATATTGTCGGAGAAGCCAGCCGCGCTTTCGCAATAGGACACCATCAGCTCTGCGAGTCCGGCAGGTTCGCCAACCGCCTTTCGGTAACTGGAAATGGCCTGTTTGGCCTTTGCAACCGAAATATCCTGGTTACGCAACACATCCGGCCAGAGCCAGCGCTCCAAGGTTTCCTTGTAGGGCTTCAGAACATCTTCGCCCAAGCCGAAGCGGGTGTGAAGGAAGGTCTGATTATCCTTGTGGGCAGCATAAAGATCCTGAACCAGGCCCATTAAGTTTGTCCGGTCAAGGTCTGCGAGTTTCGCCTTAACATCTGTCCATGTGGGCTGCGATCGTGGATGTCGTTTTGTCATTTGAGTTCCGTAGTCGAGCAGCTCATCATCAAGCCCTTTCATCCAGGATACGGCGCACCGAAGTGCGGCCGATATTGAGGCGGCGGGCGATCTCAGATTTGCTTAAGCCAGAGCGGCTTAACTTGCGTACCTTGTCGGTATGCATGGCTGCCGTTGCGGGCCGGCCCAGGCGCTTGCCGTTCTGCCGGGCATGGGCTAAGCCAGCCCGTACGCGTTCCCCAAGGATCTCGCGTTCGAAGGCGGCGAAGACGGCCAGCAGCGCGGCCATTGCACGACCTGCCGGAGTGGTCAGGTCCAGCGCCTCGGTCAGCGATACGAAGCCGACGCCCAGATGCTCCAGTTCCTGCAGCGTCGTCAGCAAGTCAGTGACAGATCTTCCCCACCGGTCCAGTCTCCACACTACAACCACATCGATCTCGCGGCGCCGGGCAGCATCCAACAGTTTCTCGCGGATCTGCCGTTGCGTTGCTCCGGAGCCTACTTCCTTCACCTGCATGGCAACAGTCCATCCACGCCGGACGGCGTACTCACGCATGGCGCGACTCTGCATGGGGAGCGTCTGTTGATCCAGAGTGGAGACTCGGGCATACAGGCCGGCGCGGACCGTTTTGGCGGCTTTTTGCCCCTGGCCAAAAACCTTCCCGGATTTTCTAATGCCGGACGCCTGTTTTATGGGCACTTCACGAAGTTCCCCGCGTATGGCCGAAGAGTATACGTTTCGGCCATGTTGGAACCATCATAACGCTAAACGGATTCGGGGTGCGCGAGAGTCTCGCGAAAGTTCCATGGCATCCACTCCGCGGGGCGCAAGGCGAGTTCCCGGGCATGGCGCTGCAACTCGACCAGGTAGTCGAAAGAGTTGACGCCGCACAACTGGCAGGTGTGGATCAAGCTCATGAACAGATCACCGACCTGCGCCCCGTTCAGGGTGCGGTAGAACAAGGCGTTCTTTCGATGTAAAACAGCGCGCTTTAAGGCTCTTTCGGCGACATTATTATCAAGCGGAGCTCCGGCTTTGCGAAGGAACAACGTCAGGGGCTGCCAGTGCCGCAGCAGATACCCAATCGCCTGGCCCAGGCCGGAGTTCGGCTCTGTCTTGCGCTCGGCGAACTGCGCTTCCAGCCATGTGTGCAGTCTGTCCATCACCGGCCGGCTGCGTTGTTGATGAAGCTGCAAACGCTCATCGGCCGTCAGGCCGCGCTCGCGCGCTTCGGCATCGTGGCCATACACTTGACCCAGCATCTCCAGCACGTAGCGGCATTCGCTGGGGAAGTTATCCGCAACCTCCACGAATTGCCTGCGTCCGTGCGCCAGGCAGTTAGCCAACAGTATCTCCACCCCCGCAGGCAGCTTCGGCACATTGCGCGACAGAGCATCGCACATTTGAATCGGGCTGGGCAACTCTGCGCTGCGCTTCTTCAACACTTCGGCAAGATTCTCGCCGGCATGCCGGCTTCCCGTAAAGTAGAGCGCGATCTTGTGTCCCTCGCCAACAGACACGATGCCGCTGGTGAACACACCAGTGCGCTCGTCCTTGGGATCGCGCTGCAGCATCAGCACCCGCATGCCGGTATCGTCGTTATGCACTACCGTGCCTTGCGCCGCCTGCCGGATCAACTCATCCCGCGCCGGCTTGAGCGGATGCGCAGCTTCTTCGACGATCTCCCACTGCGTAGCCGCCGGCAGCGGGATACCCATCTGCGCCTCCAGTTGTTCCAGACGATTGAACGGAGTTCCGGCGCCGTACTTGAGCTGAGCGATCATCGCAGCGGCCGTTTCATCGTACTTATCCGGCCCCACGCCTTCCGGTTCCTGCGCCGTGAACACCTGCCCGCAGGCGCCACAACGCAGTCTTTCGAGTGAGTAGACAGTGGCCGCGAGCGGAGCCTGACCGATAATTCGTACTAACACCTTCGGCTCTTTCTGTCCGTACACATTGCCTTTGCCGCACTCCGGGCAGCGCTCCCCGTGGGTCAGATTCTGATGCTTGATATCTACCTTGCGCGCACCAGCAAACGCCTCTGCTCCATTGCGGCCATGCCCAGGTGGCGCCGGTATATTGTCATCCGGTTGTTTTGAGTCTTCCTGCTTTCCAACCACCTCGCTGGTCTTCTCCGTATTGCGCGAGCGCACCAGCAGCGCCGCCATCACATGCAAGGTGTCTTTGAGCCTGTCGTGATCAGCCTCGCTCAACGGCGCTTCAAGCGCGCTGTCCAGCACTTGGTCCAGCTCCTCCAGGTTCACGTCGATGCGGCGCCGGGCAGACTTCATGCCATGCCTCCGAGTAACTCGCGAAAATGCTTCGTCAACGGATAGCCCAAGACCTCCTTGATCGAACGGTTCGGTACGTAACTGTTCGATTGCTTGCCGCGGCCCGTGGTCCGTCCAAGTAACACCCAGTTAGCCGCCCTATAACATGTTCCGCGGAATCGCTCCGGATCGACGAACGTCTCAAGGAAGTAAATCGGATGACCGTACATCTGCTCCCAGTCGTCGGAGATCCGCGCCGCCATTCGGCCCAGGATATGCGAAGCCAGATGCTCGACCCGTACCCACGGCAGGATCAGGAAGCGCGTGTTGTAAGCTATGAAGCGGATGCGGCTGCGCCGCGCCGCGGCGTCCCAGCCGATGTACCGGTCGCGGCTGCCAAGATGGCGCGGAGCCGATGACCAGGCAAGGCACGCGATGGGTCGGCCTGCAGCGTAGACAACATACTTCAAGTGCTCTCCAACCGGCTGCTCGTAGCCAAGATAGTGATGTTCCTCCATCAGGCTGTTGAACAGGGGCTCCTGCGCGCTGCGCCGCACCTGCTCGAATTCCAGAGGCTGCAGTTTGCGCAACGGATCTTCGAGAGGAGTCTTATCGATCAGAACCGGTTCCGGCCGGGCCCTGTGCGCCAGCGGATTATGCCGCACATAACTAACCGGCGGCAGCGTGATCTGACCGGCGCGCTCCAGCATCAGCAGCATGCCCCGGCACACCATGTCGCGCAACGCACCATTGGCCTGACGCCACTGCCAGGCTTCACAAATTCGCGTCGATAGCTTGCGACGGCTTTCCCTCGGATACCGCTCGATCAGTGCGCGTATGGAGACGATGTCTTCCTCTCCAATCACACGCCCGCGATATCTGAGCTCTGCCATTGCCTAGCATTATGAAATAGTCTTTTTTGGAACGCAAGGGTAAAATTGAAATATTCTGCCGGCTCTATTTCAGCTCGTTCACCCGCCGCCACATCGGCGCGGCGCGCACGCGCGACACGTCGCCGGCCACCATCAGCAACTGCGCTTCGTAAGCTTCAAGCTGCTTCGCCGCGGAGCCCGATTCAGGCCACCAAGTGAACCGTCCATGGGAAAGGCGCTTTTGCGCCAGCCAATATCCCTGCCCGTCATATGCCAAGATCAAAATCGACTTTGCGCTCCGGTTGCGGAAGAAGAACACACAGCCGGAAATTGGGTCTTCACCGAGTTGGGCCTGGCAGACCCGAACCAATGAATCTATCCGCTTGCGTCCGTCCACCGGCTCGATCGCCACCAGTACCCGCATCTGCGCCGTGACATGGATCATCGTTCTGCTTCCCGCCAGGCGCGAAGAAGGCTTGCCCAGTCAGGAGCTGCCGAACCCTTCCACTGAATGCGCATCTTGCCGCCAACCGGAGACTCGAACTCGATCACGCACTCCGACACCGTCGTCGGATGTGCAGAGATCAGCTCGACAAACGCCGGTGAGGCTGCCCTCCTCGGCGCTTTCACAACTCCACCCAGTCGCTTCTTCAACTGCACATAGTCCAACCGCAGCGGGTGAGCTACCAAATACAAACCGTGTTGACGAGCCAGTTCCACCGCAGACAGCCATAGCGACTCCGGCAACTTGGTCCGAGGCGGATGGCTACCTCGAAACTGCTCCAGTTCGCGTTGAAGTTGAACAATTGGTTCGGGAATCGACGATGAGCTCTTGCGCCTCAATATCAGCCGTCCTCGCCGGCTGATTCAACCTAACAAGGTCAGCAAAATCGCGTCACGCACCCTTGCCGGAAACTCACACTTATTGTCGTCGCGACAAAATAGTCTCCACAGAAAAACCGTAAGAAAGTAGCGGAATACGCCAAACACCAATTGCGTGCATGAATCGTTGGTTTTCCTTTAGGTAACATCTCACCCAGACGTGAATGTATACTTTCAATAAATCTTGCTCGCATTTGACGGGCTAGATGTTCGCCCTTTATTTAATCCTGCACAGAGGACTTTCTTGCACCGAACTCCGCCAAAAACGTTCTTCAACGTACAGGCTCTCAGGGGCATCGCAGCATGCATGGTGGTTTTATTTCATGCATCCGAGAAGTGGTCGATCGCGGCCACGGGCCGGGACTCCATGGCCTGGTCGGTAGGTGCAAGCGGCGTTGACATCTTCTTCGTGATCAGCGGTTTTGTGATGGCCACTTCGTCTCTCAGTAAAGGGAACGGGCCTCAATCCGCGTGGGAGTTTTTCAAGCGAAGGTTGGTGAGGATCTTGCCCCTCTACTGGATCATTACCACAGTATTGGTAATCAAGATCGACTTGGGACTGGTGAGGAATACCGCTTGGACGGGAGCAGTTCCGCTTCCGTTCGCCTTCTGTTCCTACCTGCTGATTCCCTACCTTCATGGGGGCGAGACCTCGCCGATTCTGGGACAAGGATGGACGCTATCATACGAGATGTTTTTCTACCTCCTGTTCGCTGCCGCACTCGCAATAAGGAAGAGCGTTCCCCAATTCCTCACCTTTGTACTCTGCTTGCTTGTGCTGATTGGCAGCTTTCGAACCGATGATTGGCCGGCTATAACGGTGCTCTTACGCCCGATGCTCCTTGAGTTTTTGGCTGGCCTCTGGTTGGGAGTCGCAGCCCTCAAGGGAAGGTTCCTCGGCCCGCGGCTTAGCATCTCACTGGCAGTGTCCGCGGTCCTGACCGAATTGTTTCTCCATCCAACCCAACCTTTCGTCGGTCGCTTGGAGTGGGGCGTCTGCTCAATTTTGATATTTCAGGCCGCCGTGGCCCTAGAGCCTGTCATCGGTAAGAGAATTCCTCGTTGGATGTTACTTGTCGGCGACGCCTCTTACTCGATATATCTCGTGCATCCCATGTTCCTCGGCTATTACACCGAGCGACTGAAGGCAGCGCACGTACTGCTCGCTGGACGGGTTCGTCTGCAGGATGACGTCATTACGCTTGTGGTCTGCTTGGGACTTTCGCTCCTGGTCGGTATCGTCGTTTACAAGGCGATTGAGTTACCCCTCAATCATCGTCTCCAACGGTTGATGCGGCTCCGCGCGGTTCAGATCGAATCTGCCAGCTAAGCGTGAATCCGCCACGAACATAGTTCTTGATTACAGGGCTTCGTTCAATTCAGGTCTGAACCTTCTGGCCCTTGGCGCGTACAAGTCTGAGACGCTGCTTGGGTTGAGTTTCGGATCGACTTTCAACGTGGAGACGGCCAACCCCATTAAGACCCAGTACAGGCCAAACGAGATGTGACCTAGAAGGGCGCTATTGATAATACTCCCCGGAATAATGTAGGCATGGAAAGCCAACGCAGCGATCGCCAGTTCTCTATCTTTTGACTCTGGACGCAGGACATACTTGAGGAAAGATCTGAGCACTGCGCAAAGCAGGATTATGGTCAATACTGCGAGGGGCACCCCGAACTCCAGTACGAGTATCCACCAGGCGCCATCCGTAATAATCACGTTGTCGGGCCCTACAAAGTCTCCCTGGCTTCCAAATCCTGCGCCTACAAACGGGTGAGCAATAATCGCATTCGCCGAATTTTGAATTTGCACGATATGTTCAAGTGTGGATCCAATGGTTGAAGCGTCAGAGTTTGACAATCTTTGCACCATGATCAAATTCACGCCTCTGACGAGAAGGAACTGTCCGGCCGCCATTACCAAGAGAAGAGCAAAAAGCAATGAGATTTTGTGCCGGATCTTAAATCTCTTATGAAGCAGCCATACAACGGCTAGAACTGGTACCACCAATATGAGTGACGCCCTGGTGTAAGTCAGATAGTTTGCGAGGAGGGACACGATCAGTGCGAAGAGATAACGAAATTTTCGCCTTTCCAGCCAGAAAGCACCAAAATGTGCAGACGCCAAAACCAAGATCGAAGAAAAAATAATGGGATTTCCTGTTAGACCTGTTGGCCGAAGTATCTGATCGTCATCAACACTGAACGGGATGTCGCCGCGCAGCGCAAAAAGGCTCGTCGGAAGGATATCTGCGAATACACTCTGGAAGATCGCGAACGAACACAGAAAGAACAAACCAATCGCAAGGGTAGTTAGAAGACGTTCCCGAGTTCTCCGCGAGTCAATGTGAGCGAAAAGGAGAACAGGCCATGAGCCAAGGCCGAGAATCACGAACTCCCGCGTTCGTTGGCTAAACTCATTTGTGTCTACGAGGGCTTTAGCCAAAGCCAGACCGCTGAGTACTAGAATCGATAGGATAAGCAGCACAGCATGTTTCTGGAGCGGCCCCAACAAGTAGAGAAGACCGGCGACACAGAGGATCATGGCAAGTGCATATAGGAGAATCGTACCCGTGTTCGTGACCCCAAAGGGAAAGAGATTAGTAATGAAACCTGCGATACAAAGAACGGCTATATAGGCCACTGAGGCAGCCGAGGTAATGCCCTCCGAGAATACAAGCGGCCGATTGAATTTATTCACCCGTTACCATCCGTATAGCCTGATTCGTGGACAGCTACCCTTCAAATGCCTGAATAATGTGCTTCCCTTGTACCTTTATACCAAGGGAGCCATTGCAAACTTACAACCTCGAATTGTTCAAAACCGCACGATGCAAAAAGGACGAGAATTCAGCGACTCGGTCGCCCTAACATTCTAAGCGTCTTCCATCCGCAAAATGTGGTTCTCCCTACTTCTTTGATTTAAACATCCCAGCATAATCATACGCGATTCCTCTCTCTCACTTTGGGAGGCGAGTTACAGTAATCTTGAATTCCCTCCAATACCCGCACGCACCTTGAGAGTTGCAGAGTGAAGACGCGCCGCGCGATGCGCATCGCTAGAAATAGCGCCATTGAGAGGTACGGAAATGGCGAATGAAGCCGAAGTATTCGAAGGCCGGACGTAGTGAAGTAACGGTCAGTTATCAGCTTGTTTCCTCCCGTGCTCGACCCTACTTTATGCAACACGGACGAATTTGGAGCCGCGGCGAGGAGCCATCCCGCGTAGCGAAGACGCAGACAGAATTCAGTTTCTTCCCAAAGCAGGAAAAAGCCATCATCTAGCAAGCCGACCTCTTCAATCGCTTCCCGCTTGCTCAGGAGGCTTGCTCCATAGAGCGCCTCGAACCAATCGTCAATTCGTGGAACCGTGCTGTTGCGTGTATATCCAATCCACAGATTCACTCGCGTTCCTGCCCAGACCTGAACCTTTGACGGCGCGTCGAAGTAGTAGCACACCGACGCCACTGCGCCAATTTTCGCATTTGTCATGGCCTTGGCGACAAGCTCAGATAGCGCACTCGGGGCAGGTTCAGTATCGTTGTTTAGTAGCCAGACATAGTCGGCGCCGTGGGCCAGAGCGTGGCGAATTCCTATGTTGTTTCCGCCGGCGAACCCAAGGTTCGTTTGGCTTCTCAGCAGCAGAACTTCTGGGTGTGCCGCACAAATTTCGGAAATCGAGTTATCGGTCGAACCATTGTCCACAACTATGACCGACATAGAAGGATAAGTGCACCTGTCCAGCGCAGCCAGGCACGCAACCGTATCCTTCCCGCCATTCCAGTTCACCAGGATGCATGCGACCCGCGGGAGCTGCTCCGTCGTCATCGAATCGTCTCCCTTAGATGTCCTCACGTTTGCCCATTTTTCCAGTTAAGCCGTCCCACGTCCCGACCACGAAATTTCTAAACTTGCGTCGACGATCTTCCTCCGCAATGAAACACTTGATCGTTTCCCTGAGTGATTGAATCATCGAGCGCAGAACCCACATGGGAAACGTGAAGAAATATCTTCGCCAGACTGCTACCCGATTCCGCGACATATAGTAGCGTCGCATTGGGCTATGGTGCGTAGGGCTGAAGTTGAATCCAAGGAATTCGCACGTTTGCGGACGACCTGCAGAGTGTTGCAGAATCGCATCTTGTGCGTCTGCGATAAGAAATCCAAAAGACCGAATGCGATAATCGAATTCCGTGTCCACCTGGTCAATGAAATACTCAGAGGCGAACCATCCGACTTTATCAAAGATCCAGATCGGCATGAGTGAACCCGATGTCAAAGAAGTTACCGGGCCGCCGTCTCGCGCCCGCACAACTTTCGGCTCGATGCCGCTAACCGGATGCACGTATCTGGGGTGGATGGCGCCCAAGAGGTCACGGTGGGAATGTGTTTCCCAAGCCGCAAACATCCGTTTTATCAGATCCTCGGTGATTCCACTGTCTTGATCAAAGAGAAAGACCCATGAATAACCCTCCTCTTTGGCCAACTGAATTCCCTGATTCAGGGCGACAGCAATACCCAGATTGTTGTCGTTTAAGATTAGGTCATAGCCTAACTCCTCCCTTCCTGCCATCAGCGCAGTTACTGCCTCAGTGGAAGAGCCGTTATCGACGACCACGAGCCCTTGCGATTGGCCGAGAACCTTCGAGAAGTTACCGATCATATCGGAAGTGGGATGATAAGTAACAATAATTGCGCAGACGGATCTGGAACCTATGGGGCACGCCGCAGAGCAATCACTGGCAGCGGTCCTGCTTGGACTTGGCGCCAATCGCGGCGACTCAATCGACGTGCAGTCCCTGTCTTCCATTCAGATGCGACCATTACCATCGAGCGCAGGTTTGTGATCTACTCGAGCGGAAAATCCCGACTTCTTGAGAAGGAATGAGAAAAACTCTACGCATATCTCATCCAGCCTGCTCAATCGATTTAAATACTTCAACATGAAGTTCCAGCATCGCGCCAGCACCAACGGAAGACTTATAAGTGGATAGACATAAATCCAATATCGCCAGTTATCCTTGTAAACCGGAGCCAGGAGTTCTTTGATGTTCTCTTGAAGCAACGCATTCTTTGTGCCACGTCGAGAATCCATAATCGTACTGGGGAACCACCGCTGCAATACCATGTTAGTAAGCTCTGACGCCAATTTCGGCCGCTCATGGAAACTTTCGTCGGCAATCTTCTTGAGGTTGATCCCGAATATTTGGCAAGGTCCCCAACCTGCGCAATTTCCACCGCGACCCGCAACAATTTTCTCCCAAATATACAAATGCTTGGATTCGCTTGCCAGCAGCGGACATACCCAACCCAACTGTATCAGGTTGGTCCCAACATAAGACGATAATGGTTGGTGAACGGTCCTAAGGTAGCGATCCTTATTGACGATGATCGCGCTGATAAACGTAAGCATCGCTCCTGCCCGTCTCACCATGTCTAGACCGCTGCCCAGAATCTCAACCGACCTGTTAAAGCGATCCTTAATCCGCTCGGCCACATGGTCATGTATGAACTCATACGGGCTCACGTACACGACTCCGTAATCATCCGAGGACAAGTAGCTTAGGATTTTGGCAATTCCCCCTGAAGGAATGATGTCGTCATCACCAAATACCCAGACGTAAGTACCTTTCGCCTGTTCAAAGCACTGCTGAAAGTTCGAATCAGGTCCGATATTCGTCTCGTTGCGAATGTACCGGATCGCGAGCCCTCGCTCCATGAATCCTTCGACTACAGACTGCGTTTCGTCGGGAGATGCATTGTCAGAAACAATCAACTCAACCCGCGTTTCGGCGACAAGCTGGTCGAACAGCGAATCGAGCAGTCCGCGAAGATAATTCGCCCGATTAAATGTCGGAATTGCAATCGTCAACAGCCGGATCGGCTTTTCGAGCGGTTGCAGTTCCTCTCTCATCGGTTTCGGACTCCCTGGGTGCTCTCGCGACGGCAGTACTTTTGTAAGTAACCTACTTCGACCCCGCCTGACCAAAACTCTCGGAGCCGATGAGAGTCATTTAGGTCAGTATAGCTGCGAGTACGGATTGCAGTCATCCTCCCGCGCACGGGACCAACGTTGCGGTCAGTCACTTTGATCGTTCTCCGAACTCTTTACTGACGTTGGTCTGCGCTGCGATAGTGAGACAATGAAGTCGATGCCGAATCTGGACCTTTTGCGCTGCATCGCTGTGGTGTTAGTGGTCGTGGAGCACACCTTGCTCGCTATGCATTTCCGCTGGATTGGAACGTGGGATATATCCTGGCTCGGGGTTGTGGGCGTGTTCATGTTTTTCGTCCACACAAGCCTTGTGCTGATGTGGTCTTTGGAACGTAAGCCGCACGTGCTCGATTTCTACATTCGTCGCATCTTTCGCATATATCCGCTCGCGGTGACTGTCGTCATCGTGACCGTCCTCTTTCATATCCCCACGATGCACAATATCGACGGCAGTACTTTCTTCCAGATGCCCGGCCTGAAAACTATTGCCGCCAATATACTCTTGATGCAAAACATGCTCAACGGGAATAACATCCTCGGTGTGATGTGGTCGTTGCCTCTCGAAATTGATATGTATTTCCTGCTTCCCTTTCTATTCTTTTTTGTGCGGCAAAATTTCGTAATCTGGCCTCTTCTCTTCTTATTTGGGATAACGGCCCTATATGACCGCGATGCATTTCAGCCTACCAGCAGCAGCTTTGTCGTCTGTATTCCATATTTCCTCTCCGGAATCATCGCTTATGTGCTGTTCGCCAACGTGCGCCCGCGTTTGCCGGCTTTCCTCATGCCGCTTTTGATTGCGCTCCTGCTCGCGGCTTTCATGGAAAGCCCGTCATGGAAACATGGATGGTGGCTGACCTTGGCCCTCGGCCTGCTTCTGCCCTTCTTTCGTCCCCTTCAATGGCAGTGGTTGGCAAAACTAAGCCATCTCGTGGCCAAGTACTCTTATGGAGTTTATCTGGTCCATCCATTCTCAATCGCGTTTGGAGTGAATTATCTTCACGAATATAATCCCGCCATTCAAATCGCCGCGGTCATGGCGACGATTCCTCTTGTGGCTGTACCTGCCTATCATTTCTTAGAAAAGCCCATGATCGATTTCGGCGAAAGGTTGGCGGCTCGAATCGAGCGGAGATATGAACTGGCCGTATTTGCTGAGTAAATAATCAATCATCCGGACGGTTGAACTGCGCATCCTCTTAGATAAACGCAGCATGACCGAGGCTGCTGGTTACAACGTGGGGCCATCAGTGACAAGCTGTTCCCGATGCCAAAGGTTTCGGTATTTTATGAATACATACGTCCCCAGCGGAAGTCCCATAAAGATCCCGATTGCGAGATTGCCCGCCACCATTCCCGCCGCGCCGTAATACCTTCCCAGAAAGTAAGTCGATGGAGTCACCAGGAGTGCACCGAGAACCGAATTAAGAAGAAACTTTTCCTGTTTGTGCGCTCTGAGATAGAGAGCCTCTCCAAAAACCACCACGTTGATGGCCGTGCCTAGCAAAAGGCCCAGCACACATATCGGGCTCAAGAGCCTATCCGCGAAACGAAAATGCCGGAAGTTGAGGTAAACAAGTCCTATCACGACGATCGTCGCACCGCTCAGAAACACCAACACTGATTGCCTGATGGTGCGAAAGAACAGATGATCGAGCGTGTCATAGTCTTTGCGCGCCACCATGGCCCCGAAGGGAGCGGCCTTGGTATTCAGCCACGCGATCGCAACCGCCTGCAGCGCATTGGCAAGACTCAAAGACATTCCCATCTGCCCCGCCGCAACCGCGCCGCTGTATGCGAACAACACCGGATTGTACAGCTGATAAATGAAGTATCCGCTCAACCAGCTAATCGCAATGCGCCATTGAAACGGCCAAACTTCTTTCCACCAATGAATGCGATTCTCTCCCGGATCGAATCGCAATAATCCCACGAGTAACCTTCGCTTCCCAAGAAGCCAGATAGCCGTCGTGCCGGCCATGCCGAAAATCATCAACGCCGGGGCGAACAGCCCATGATGCAACGCAAGCGCCAGCCAGGCCATGATGCTTCCGATGACCGCCTGCATAAGGCGAAGCCTCGCCACATTGGCCACATACCCACAGCCCTCAAGGAAGGAAAGAAAAGGGTCAAGTTGAAATGTAATGGTCGCGGCAATTGCATCGGCATACCATGGAATCCGCCATGCTACTGACTCGCCGCCCTGGTGATGAGTCGAGAAGAAGTAAGCCCCTGAAGTCAGCAGGAACACCGCCAACAGAACAGCGGCCATCGAATACCAACGAACCGATTTTTGAATCACTGACGCCAGGCGTCGGTGCGCTATGATGTCGCCGCCGACCTGCTGGTCGGGAGATATCGTCAGGTGAGCTCGCTCATGGCTCGCCATTTGAAGAATGACAAAAGAGAAGCCCAACTCAAATACGATCTGCAACGCCACCAGGCTGCTGAAGGTGTAATAGTATCCCTGTTCCGCGCGCGTCAAAAACCTCGCTATCAGGATTACCGTTACCAGCCCCGCAGCTGACGTCCACCCTCTCGCCAGTACCGTAAAAGCGATTGCCCGGTCGAGGCCGATTTTGGCGCGTAGCAATTCCCTCAACACTGAAAACCAGTGTGGTCGAGGGCCGAGGGTGCGGGTTGTCGTATTTGCCATTGAGGATCTCTGATTGCCCCAAAAACCGGGAGCCTGAGAAGGGGCGTGCCGGTCCGCTAAAAGTAACGCACATTTTCGCGTGTTTGAATATTGCGCACTAATTCAGACGAGCTTCAGCGACCTGTTTCCTTCCGTTCTGCCGACGTTCGCCAGGCTGCAATACCGCTCGATTTGAAGCAGACTTCTATCGCGCATGTCGAGACCGCGCTGACGTGCACGATACCAATCAACAGTCCATTGCAGGGCATTTTCAATTCGTAAGCACGGAAGCCATCCCAACTCAGCGCGCGCGCGGCTGGCATCGAGTTTCAAAAAATGCGCTTCGTGTGGGCCTGCCTCCGGATCCCTAGTCCACGACGCACCTTCGCCCCACATTTCGGCCAATGTTGCGGCGACATGCTCCACTGGCCACGTGTCCTCTTCGCTGGGGCCAAAGTTAAACGCATCTTGCCCTTTCTCAGGCTGAGACAGCAATCGCTCCGCGAGCTTGATGTAACCATGCAACAGGTCGAGTACATGCTGCCATGGTCGAATCGCTGCAGGACGCCGGATGAGTACCGGCTGCCTCGCCTGGAAGCCGCGGATCAGATCGGGAACGAGTCGGTCCTCCGACCAATCGCCTCCCCCGATTACATTTCCGCCGCGCGCCGTCGCCAGCGCCACTCTATGCGCATCTACCCCCTCAGGCGAAAAATAGGAATGGCAATAAGCCGCTGCAACAATCTCCGCACAAGCTTTGCTCGATGCATAAGGATCGTAGCCCCCGAGCGCATCAGTTTCGCGATAAGGCCACGGCCATTCCTGATTCTGATAAACCTTGTCTGTTGTCACGCACACCACGGCGCGAACGCTCGGAGTCTTCCGCACCGCTTCCAACACGTGCGCGGTGCCCATGACATTGGTCCCGTATGTGCCAAGGGGATCGGCATACGAACGGCGAACCAAAGGCTGAGCGGCCAAATGGAACACCACCTCCGGAGCAAACTCAACCATAGCGGATTCAAGGCTCGCACGGTCGCAAATATCACCCCGCACATCGTCCAGAACTTCCGCAACCGAGGCCTCCGTGAACATGGCCGGCGACGTCTCCGGTTCCAGCGCGTAGCCGCGAACCTCCGAGCCCAACCTGAAAAGCCATAGAGAAAGCCAGCTCCCTTTGAACCCCGTGTGCCCCGTGAGGAAGACTCTCCTGCCCTGCCATTGGTTCACCAGGTCTTCCATGGCGCCCTCCCGCTGCTCCAAAGCTCTTCCAAGCGTTGCTTGTCGCGAATCGTGTCCATCGGTTGCCAGAAACCACGATGGAAGAATGCTTCGACTTCCCCATTCGAGGTAAGACACTGCATCGGTTCCCGCTCAAACATCACCGCATCGTCCTTCACTTTGTCGATCACTTTCGGCGATAGAACAAAGAATCCACCATTGATCCATCCGCCCTCCCCCTTCGGCTTCTCTTGAAACTCCGAAATCCTGGTTCCTTCGAGACCCAAACCTCCGAATCGCGCCGGCGGTTGCACTGCCGTTACCGTAGCCAGCTTTCCATGCGCTCTGTGAAACGCAATCGAGGCCGTGATATCCAGGCTGCTCACACCGTCGCCATAGGTCATGCAAAAAGCCTCTTCGCCCTCAAGGTACTGCGCCACCTTCCGCAGACGCCCGCCGGTTCCAGCGTTATCTCCCGTGTCCACAAGGGTAACTCGCCAAGGCTCTGCCACGCTTTGGTGCACGTCCATGCGATTCTCGCGCATATCAAATGTCACATCCGACATGTGCAGAAAATAGTTAGCAAAGTACTCCTTGATCAGGTAGCCCTTGTAGCCGCAACACACAATGAAGTCGTTGATCCCGTGCTGCGAGTAGAGTTTCAGGATGTGCCATAGTATGGGTCGACCGCCAATCTCGACCATCGGCTTAGGGCGGGTTCCGGTCTCTTCGCTGAGGCGAGTCCCAAGGCCACCAGCCAATATAACTGTCTTCATTTCAGTGATTTATGCCCTCTTAAACGAACGCTCGCGGCCGCTTCATGACTTCGAGAATAGGCCTCTATCCTCTTAAACAATACAGTACCCCCCGTCCCGTGCGATTGTGTATGCTTAACATTGTGGACCGATGACTAATAGAGCGGCAGAGCTTAGACAGCAAATCCTCGACCTGTGTTCGCAATACTTTACAGAAGCTTTCCCATCACGGGATTTCTACCCGGGCCAGTCTTCTGTCCCGGTATCCGGCAAAGTCATTGACGGCGACGACCTCGCCTCTGTGGTCGATTCGGCCTTGGATTGCTGGTTCACGACCGGGCGATTTGCTGAAGAATTCGAGAGAAAACTGGCTCGATTTGTCGGTGTTCGATCCGCTTCTTTGGTCAACTCAGGCTCATCGGCCAACCTCGTTGCCCTCAGCGCCCTGACTTCGCCAAAACTCGGCGAACGGCGCCTTAAACCCGGCGATGAAGTGATCACCGTGGCGGCCGGTTTTCCCACCACCGTCAACCCCATTCTTCAGAATCGCCTGGTTCCGGTCTTTGTCGACGTCGCATTGCCGACGTACGAGATCGACGCCAATCAACTTGAGGCGGCCCGCAGTGACAAGACCAGGGCCGTCATGGTCGCCCACACCCTGGGCAACGTTTTTGACCTCGACGCCATGTTGGCTTTCGTCAAGAAATACGATCTGTGGCTCATCGAAGACTGCTGCGACGCACTCGGATCGACATGGAAAGGTCGCCACGTCGGCACCTTCGGAGATATCGCCACGGTGAGCTTCTACCCGGCCCACCACATCACCATGGGCGAAGGCGGCGCGGTACTAACCGACAAACCCATCCTTCAGGTTCTGATCGAGTCGTTTCGCGACTGGGGACGCGACTGCTGGTGCCATCCTGGCAAAGACAATACCTGCGGCAAGCGTTTCGATTGGCAATTAGGCAGCCTGCCCTGCGGCTACGATCACAAATACACCTACTCCCATATCGGCTATAACCTCAAAGCCACCGATATGCAGGCCGCGCTGGGGCTCTCGCAGATTGAAAAACTGCCCGCCTTCATCGAACGCCGCAAACAGAACTTCAAATACCTCCGCTCCGCTCTCGAAGGCCTGGAGGATTGCCTGCTTCTCCCCGATGCCACGCCCGGTTCGGACCCTTCGTGGTTTGGATTCCCCATCGGCGTCCGTGAAAATGCGCCCTTCCGTCGCGATGATCTAACCCGCGCGCTCGAGGAAAGCAAAATCGGTACTCGCCTGCTCTTTGGCGGCAACCTGCTGCGCCAACCCGCGTATCAGGAGTCCGACTACCGCGCCATCGGCGACCTGCCCAACACTGACTTCGTCATGAACCAGGTTTTCTGGATCGGCGTCTATCCGGGTCTGACCCAACCCATGCTGGAGTTCATCGTCAGCGTCATTCGAACCTTCGTCACCACTGCGCGAGGGATCACCGATGCTTCCGCCCCGGCATCTCAAGTCAGCAGGACTGAGCTTCCCGTTCTACCCTAGACTCTTTTCCCTGGAGGAAAGCCTTTGTCTTCGCAAGTCAGTGCTTCTCAAGTTTTTAAGCGTGCGCTCGCCGAACACCTCGGCGTAATCGAATCGCTATCCGCTCAGCAAGGTGTGCTGGAACGTATCGCTGGGGAAATGACTGCCGCATTACTCTCCGGGAAAAAGGTACTGTGGTGCGGCAACGGAGGTAGCGCCGCCGATTGCCAGCATATGGCCGCCGAATTGATGGGCCGCTTTCGCCGCGAACGGCGCGGTTTACCCTCGATCGCCCTCACAACCGATACGTCCATTCTGACCGCCATCGGCAACGACTACGGGTACGAGCGCGTTTTCGAGCGGCAGGTCGAAGCCCTTTGCCTTCCTGGGGACGTCGTTGTGGGAATCTCCACCTCAGGCAGCAGCCGCAACGTCTGCACCGCCCTCGATACTGCTAAGAAAATAGGCGCATTCACTGTGGCCTTTACACGAAGAGACGGCGCCATGTCTAAGATTGTCGATGCCGCGGTCTGCATCGACTCCAACGATACCGCGCGCATCCAGGAGGCGCATATCCTCTGCGGTCACATGATTTGCGACTGGGTCGAACTGAGCGTCTGTGAGCAGGAAGCGGCCGAAAAGAGCGCCTTTGCAAAATAATCGCTAGCGAATTTCATAATCACTCTAAAATGAGCGAAAAAATAGCGAATTAAGGGTTCCGCGGGATAAAATAACTGCTTTGGCAAGTCTCGACGATTTATAGGGCTTTCCCCAAAGGACAATGGCAGATCGGCAATAAAGCAAGCCAAGGAGTAGTTTGAATGAGCATAGTAGAGGTAGGCAACAAGCTGATCGGAGACGATCAACCTTGTTTTATCATTGCGGAAATCGGAATCAATCACAACGGCGATATCGATTTGGCGAAACGGCTGATCAGCGTCGCCCTGGCGGCTGGCTGTGATGCGGTCAAGTTTCAAAAGCGCACCGTCGAAGTTGTCTACACCGCCGAAGAACTGGCCAAACCTCGAGAGAATCCCTTTGGGGCCACCAACGGCGATCTGAAGTATGGGCTCGAATTCGAGCAGGAAGAATACGAAGAGATTGATGCCTTCTGCAAATCGGTGAAGATGCCTTGGTTCGCTTCTCCGTGGGACGAACAGTCCGTCGACTTCCTGGAGCAGTTTCATCCGCCCGTCTACAAAGTCGCGTCTGCCTCGCTCACCGACGACCACCTTTTGAAGCATATTCGCAAGACCGGCAAGCCTGTCCTGGCTTCCACAGGTATGAGTACCTATGCGGAGATCGATCATGCCGTCGAAGTTCTCGGCAAAAATGACCTCATTCTCATGCACACCACGAGTACTTACCCAGCCAATTACGATGAGCTGAATCTGCGCGCCATTCCCACCATGGCCGCTCGCTACTGCTTGCCCATCGGCTATTCAGGACACGAGACCGGCATTCCCACCAGCGTCTGCGCCGCCGCCTTGGGCGCCTGCTGCGTCGAGCGCCACATTACTATGGATCGGGCCATGTGGGGCTCCGATCAAGCCGCCTCGCTGGAACCAAACGGCATTTCGCGCCTGGTACGCGACATCCGCCTCTGGGAGCAATCCAAAGGCGATGGCGTCAAGCGCGTCTACGAACGCGAATTGCCGATCATTAAGAAACTTCGCCGCGTCGGCGCAGCGGTCTAAGCGACATGACCGAAACCCAATCTGAAAATAACGGCCTGGAGAAAATCCGGGCCGTCGCTTTTGACGTCGATGGAGTGCTGACCGATGGTGGGTTCTGGTGGGGAGAAGGCGGCGAAGAACTAAAGCGCTTCTGCTTCGCCGATGTGATGGGCGTTTCCGTGGCTCGGCGCGCCGGCATTCAGCTCGCTCTCATCTCCGGTGAAAATAGTCCCCTCGTCGATCGCTACGCCGAGAAGCTGCACATTCAGCACGTGGTCAAACATTGCCGCGATAAAGCATCGGGGCTTCGAGAATTCTCTGCGGCCGTCGGCATTGACCTTACCGAAATCTGTTTCATGGGGGATGATATCAACGACCTGCCTGCCATGCGCATTGCCGGCTACTCCGCCGCGCCTTCCAACGCCTCTCGCCATGTTCTGTCCTTCGTGAAATTTGTAGCGACCTCCAGCGGCGGTAACGGCGCCGTGCGCGAGTTCCTTGAGGCGCTACTCGACGCGCGAGGACAGGATATCCAGACCGTTTTCGCCCAAAATCAAAGCTGAAGAATAGCCGGTGTCCCGTCTCTGAGATTCACGACAAACAGAGACTGTCATTCTGAGTGAACGAGGCCCCGAACGCTTTTCAGTTCGGGGTGGTGAGCGAAGAATCTGCCTTTGTTCTTTCGCGCGTTTTACAAAGAACCTTAGAGACGGGACACTAACATTGAAGGAACGATCCAATCTCATGAAACTATCTGACTATGTTGCGCGCTTTATTGCCGAACAGGGTGTCAAACACGTATTTCTGGTAACCGGCGGCGGAGCCATGCACCTGAACCAATCGCTCGGCGCAGAGAAATCCATTGAACCCGTCTGCAATTCGCATGAGCAAGCCAGCGCCATGTGTGCCGAATCCTATGCCAAGGTCACCAATCATTTGGGTGTATGCATGGTAACTACCGGCCCTGGCAGCACCAATGCCGTTACAGGCGTTGCCGGCGCCTGGCTCGACTCCACACCGACGCTGTTCGTCTCCGGCCAGGTCAAGCGGCCCGATCGCATGTTCGACGCCGATGGTCACCCCCTCGGCATGCGGCAACTCGGTGTGCAGGAAGTCGACATTGTCTCCATCGTCAAGCCCATCACGAAATATGCGGTCACCGTCCTCGATCCCAACGACATTCGTTACCACATGGAGAAGGCCGCCTATCTAGCCATCCACGGCCGCCCCGGCCCCGTCTGGATCGACATTCCCCTCGACGTGCAGGCTTCTCCCATCGACGATCCGGCCCAACTGCGCAGCTTCGATCCCGCAGAGCTTGAGCCTGCGGTTACAGCCTCCAATCTCAAGCAGGAAGTAAGCAGACTGATTGAAAAGCTCAATCAGGCCGAGCGTCCGCTGCTGTTTGCCGGCAACGGCATTCGTCTCGCCCGCGCCACTTCGGAATTTGAACAGCTTCGCCACCTGCTGCCGGTGCCGACCGTCGCCACCTGGTGCGCCGCCGACATGGTGCCCAGCGACGATCCTACTTTCGTGGGACGCCCTGGGTCCGTAGCCGCGCGCGGAGCCAACTTCGCCATTCAGAACTGCGATTTTCTGCTCGCCATCGGCGTTCGTCTTGACTTTGCCATCACCGGTTACGCTCCCCACAATCTCGCTCGCGAGGCCCACAAGGCCGCCGTCGATATCGATTCGGCCGAGCTCGCCAAACTCCATCCTCATCTGCAGCAGCCCATCTGCGCCGACGCCAAAGCGTTTTTGCAGGAGCTCCTCTGTCAGAAGGATTCCATTCATTTAAAGAACCACGCCCCCTGGGATGCGCGCTGCGCCGATTGGAAGACGCGGTATCCCGTCGTGACCGACGAGCACCGCAACCCGGATAGCAAAGTCAGCATTTTTCATCTCGCAGAAGTGATCGGTACCGAATCAGATCCGAACGACCTGCTTGTTTCCGGCAGTTCCGGCAGCGGCATTGAAATCTTTCTCCTCGCCTGCCCTACGCGCAACGGCCAGCGCATCTACCACACCGCCGGTTTGGGCTCCATGGGCTACGGTCTGCCCATGTCTCTTGCCGTGTGCATCGGCGGCGGACGGCGGCGCACCATTCTGGTCGATGGCGATGGCGGATTTCAATTTAACATTCAAGAGTTGGAGACTGCATCGCGCCTCCAGCTCCCCGTAAAATTCTTTGTTTTGAACAATAATGGGTATGCGTCCATCCGTGCCTCGCAGACTGGCTACTTTGGCAAGCCGAATATCGGCTGCAACCGCGAAACCGGCATCACTATCCCTGACTTGAGCAAGGTGGCTGCGGCCTATAACATCCCTTCGATCGTCATTACCGACCAGAAGAATCTAGGGGAAGATGTGAAGCGTGTGCTGGCGATGGAAGGCCCTGTGATGGTCGATGTCCATGTGATTCCCGACGAGGTCCGCGCACCGCGCCTGCAGTCGTATCAGAAGCCGGATGGCTCCTTCGTATCGAAGCCTCTCGAAGATCTCTTCCCCTTCCTGCCACGCGAAGAATTCCTCGCCAACATGATCGTCAAGCCGCTACCGGAGTAAGAGGGTCATGCCAAACCCTTCGCGGCAGATCTGCTATGCGATACCAGCTAAGCTGGTATCGCATAGCAGACCGTCTCCCATATTTGTCCGTGTGGTCGGAGATAGAATTTGTAGTTCTGATTGAACGAGTGAATCAGAAGTGGTATTCGCCAAATATGGTTTTGCAAATGATAAGCACAAACTACGAGCACAGGTCGTTTTTCGGCGATGATCTTGCGAGTACCGGACAAACCCAATAACTCAAAGCCTTCGATATCGTACTTAATGCAATTCGGCGGCTCGGGAAGAGCTTGATCGAGCGCAACGCATTTGATAATTTCCGCACCACCGCCGACAGTCGAACTGACGCCTGCTCCCCCTTGAAACGATACCTCGTATTCGGCCTCTGCAACGGCCCGGTCGAACACGTGAATTCTGGACCGCGTCTCTTCCGGCATGGCGCTTAACCGGTCGCGAAGAGCACTCAGATTCCGCGCATCCGGCTCAAATGCATATACCGAGCGAAACTTCCCTCTGGTAAATGACACGAACTGCCCTATCGTGTCGCCATCAAATGCCCCCACATCGGCAAAGATCGCGTTATCTCCGATCTCAATGAGATCACGTTGCCAATACTGATTCGGAACCGCTGGGTTCAACCCAGCAAAGTCGCCGAAAAGTCGCCAGCGGAGCTGCGCAACAAACTCGCGACGCGAATCCTCATCGGCCCATAATTCATAACAACGGCGAATCTCATCCTTTTGCTCTAGCACATGGCTTGGAGCGTCAATCTGCGTGTGCGGTAACAAATGCGGATACTTCCAAAGAAGCGGAATAAACGAAACCACAGATTTGCATCCGAGCGCCCGAAGACCAGCGACCTGTTCCTGCATCGTGTCGGCCCACGCGGCCCATATGGTCACCACGAATGTAGCGGAATCTCCAAATTCCTTTGCGGCCTCCACCGGAGTGAGTACACTAACCCCATACACTATCTGGCCTGCAAGCTTGTTATCGGCAAACGACAAGGGCTCGATCCCTGCACTGCGCAGCGCGGCGAGAACCTTTCGACCGAGTCCACCTGCGCCGAACAGCACCAGGTCCTTTCTATTTCCAATCAGAATGTCGAATGTTTCCTGTTCTCGAGACTGGCACGATGCCGCGCTCTCCTCCAGGAGTGCCTCCAACTCATTTTTCAAGCTTGCCCTCTCAACTCGAAACTTGCAGTATTAACCGTCGCTCAATTATCCCTTAAGAGGATGCCGCCGCTCCTGCTACGCGACAATGTGAAACAAGCGTTGGCGGTTGAATTCCATCTGAGTAGATGTCCACGTGATGCCCGACAATGTCCGTGTTCCGCGCCTGCACTCGTATCAGAAGCTGGATGGTTCCTTCGTATCGATTGCCGATCCAGGGATTCTTCCCGTTCCTTCGACGCTAAGAATTTCCCGCCAACATGATCGTCAAGCCACTGCCCGAGAAGACGGTAGTGGCAGACAACCCGATCAAAGTGAAGCGGTTCTACCGCCGATCCAATTCTAATCTAACCTGGAATCGGCGATTTTCAAGTCACCGAATCCTTGACAATCTCCGAAGGTTTCCTCATCGCATGAATCGAACCGGAAGCCACCCCCAGGAATTGCGCAAATGATCTTGCGGCAAGCAAAATCGGCGAAAGCATACCGACCACCGCATCCTTTTTCATCGCTCGAAACGTGAACGGCACCGTACTAATAAGAAATGCCGCCAGCGTCAGAACCGTTAATGGGATTGCCGGGTGTCTCGCTGTGTCGATCACCAGCGCAACCAAAAGTGCGGGCAAAAGCAACACCTGTAGCTTCATGATCTGAGGCGTATGGCTGTCCTTCACGCCTTTCGATGGATTCTTGCGTACCGCCAGCATTCGCCAGAAGGCAAACTTGTACTTCTTCTTCAGATAGTTTCGAAAGCTATCCGGATGCGTATGATAGATGATCGCCGCGGGAACAAACTTCATCTTCCAGCCGCGTGCCGACATGCGATAAGATAATTCGATATCTTCCGCACAAGCCACAGGGAAAGATGTGTCGTATCCCCCCATCTCCATGAACCGGTCGCGCCGGAATGCCGCCGAGTAAGTATCGATGAAATCGATCTCCGGCAATTGCCGCATCAGATGATAGCGATCTTCATACTCGATCTGCACAAAGCGCGCAGCCAGCTTTTTCTGACGCGTCCGATAGGCACCCTTGGCTCCCACTACCTCCGCGGCCGAGAAAGGGACCAGCATCGCATCGAGCCACCCAGGGGCCGGAACACAATCGTCATCGGTAAAAAGAAGGATGGAGCCTTTAGCCTCAGACGCTCCGTGGTTGCGCGCCGCGGCTGGACCAGCGTTTACCTGGCTAATGAGCCGAACTCCCGCATAGCGCCCAACAACAGCCGCTGTGTCGTCAGTTGACCCGTCGTTGACGACCAGGATCTCAACAGCGCGGTTCGCCGATTGCTGCAGCAGAGCATCAAGACAATTGCCGATTCTACGACTGCCATTAAATGTCGGGATGATGATCGAAATTGCTTCAGCTTCAAGAACAGACATAGTGAGATGAACCAGACAACTGATCATTCAACTTCAGGAATGGAGCTTCATCGTGCGATAAAGCTCCAACCCTGAGAGTCAACATGCAGTCGCGCCTGTCTGGCTTTCTTGCCCTCCAGTTTCTTGACGCCGCGCTTAGGTAGTCGCGCCCTGAGGCTTCCCGGCCACATTAGTCTTATCGTGCTGGCTGCCGCGAATGAGATACTTCGACAAAGTTACAAAGCCCTTCAAGTTACGCTGCAATTCGCGGCGATCCATCAGCGATTGCTTCATCTTGTACATAAGATACCTGGGTGCAAGATAGAAACTCCGCCGTGCGCGATCGCAGAAACTTACTAACTGCTCGTGGGTGATGTTAGGCAGAGTTACCACGCTGTTATGCAGGCCGTCCTTGGTCAACCACGCGTCCCACGTCTCAATCTGGATGTAGTCGCGTTTCTTGGCTTCCTGGTATGCAACCGTGCCTGGGTAAACCATGATCGGGAAGAACTGTGCAGTGTCGGGACGAAGCTTCTTGGCAAAGTCCAGGGTCTTCTCCATGCTTGCCGGAGTTTCGTTCAAATTGCCGACCATAAAGCAGCCGTGAACCATGATCCCGGCGTCCTGGCAGCGGCGAACAAAGCGATGCGCCTCTTCGTGATACTTGGCGTCGCGGCGATCGTCGTTGTTCTTGTGCATGCCATTGATCACTTCCACGTCGCCGCTCTCAAACCCCACGCAGAACAACCGTGCGCCTGCCTTATGTAGCGTCGAGAGCAGTTCGTGCTCCGCCCCAATGTCGGCACGGCAATTCGCATCGAACGGCAGTTTGTTCCCGCGTTTGATCAATTCGTGGGCAAGCTCCAAAGTACGCGGCTTGCTAACGATAAACGTGTCGTCCTCCAGCATGATGGTCTTGATTTCGGGCATTTCCCGCGCTACAAAATCAAATTCATCCGCCACATTGGCAACCGAGCGGAAGCGCATCACATGTCCGCTGAACGTCTGCGGATAAACGCAGAACGAGCAGTGATACGGGCATCCTCGACTGGTATCGAAGACTACCAGCGGCCAGAGCGAATGGCCATAGAAGTAATCCGGCGTATGCAGGAAGCGTTTGTAGACTTCGCTGACAAACGGCAATTCATCGAGGTTCTCAATCGCCGCGCGCTGCTTGTTGGTGATGATTTCGCCCGTGGAGCGCTTTCTCCATACCAAGCCGTCCACCGCGGACAGGTCGGTCCCAGACTCAACCGCTGCCAGCCAGTCACGTACCGTGTATTCGTACTCGCGGACTGCTACCGCCTGCAAAGAGTCCGACGTCAGCAGCGTCTCTCTCGGCAGAGCAGATACGTGTCGACCAACCAATAGCACATGTAGCGAAGGCCGAGCCGCGACCAGCGACTCGATCACATGAACGTCATTGAGGATACTGGGGGTAGAAGTATCGCAAACCACTGCGTCGATGTTCTTGGCTGCAATCCTGTCGATGACCGCCTGCACCGAATAATTGGCCGCCGGGGCGTCGACCAAATCAACAGTGTGTCCGTTCTTGATTGCTACTCCGGCTGCCGTCGCCAGCCACTTGGGATAGTAAAGCGTCCCACTTTTCGTGACCGCTGGGCTGCGCTGCTCGCGTGAAAAGCGAGGGTGAAAAGGGGGATTTAGAAACAGCACACGCATTGAATATGACCTCCAGAATCCTTGTCTCATCTATACTAAATCACTATCTACTCAAAGCGGATTGGCGAAATGGTTACTCTTGATTCCGCTTACAGGCACCCTCGCAGTGCGTCGGCTGTCTTCTGCGAGCATAATTCCCACGTGAACATCCTGCTTCGCTCCTTGCCTCTTCGACCAAGTTCCTTACGCACCTCTAGGTTGGATGCAACCGTTAGGAGTTTGTTAGCCATATCCTCCACATTCATAGGATCAAAGTAAAGGGCAGCATCGCAGCAAACCTCGGGCAAAGACGCCGACGTTGACGTTACCACCGGAACTCCCGCCGCCATCGCTTCAAGCGGCGGAAGTCCAAATCCCTCATAGAGTGATGGCATCACCAGCGCTTCAGCATGTCCGACCAGCGACTTCAAGTCCGGGAACGAAACGTAGCCAGTAAGATGAACTCGGTCGCCGGATTCTCGTATGAGCTCAAAAAACTCCGCCGATTCCCCGGTGATCAAGCCTTCACTCTGGCCAACAATGACTAGATCGTGAGGAATCTTATCACGTATCCTCTGAAATGCGTCCACTAAGCGGCCAAAGTTCTTGTAGGGCTTGACGTTACCTACGGCAATCAGATATCGACCGCCACGAACCGCCGGAAGCTGCGACGCGGACGACCACTCGGGACTAATTCCCAGGTGCGTGGGAACGATGTTATTGTCGTGCGGACCGTGAGTCAGGCGAAGGAGTTCGGATTTCGTGAAATCCGAAACAGTGAAGATAAGTGAAGCACGCCTCCGAATCGTTTTAAACATCACCTTCGCATAGATTCTCTTCCTCGCGTCCTTGACCAACTCTCGGATAAGCAAGTGACTCATATCGTGGACTGTCACCGCGATTCTGCCCCGGTAGAACAGCGGGATTGTGTAATAAGGGGAGAAGAATAAATCGGTCTCTGAAGGAATCGCCTTTAGAAGCTGTAACTGCTCAACCATCGAGTATCTTGAAGCTCGGCAGTCCACGAGTCGAACATTCTCGGCACGACTCCAGGAAAACTGCCCCAACCGATCGCAATTACCTATTCCGATGATTGCGAAATCTTTTAACCGCTCCACAAGCCCGGGCAGGATGCCTTTGATATAAACACCCACGCCAGAGCTATCAATCCATCGGAGGTCAATGGAGAGAGTTTTTTGTCTCGATAAAGCCATCGAACTCCATTCCGCTGCTACGTCATCGAACCACAATTGAAGGTGCGAAGGTCCGCTATACAGGATCCCTACGAACATTCCTTGGGCTATAATATTTCTCAGCTCATTCCCTTTCGATCTCACGATTAGATCACCGGGGGTAATATCACAGGACGTTAATTGCGGCTGCGCCAAGAGCGAGTTGCGAAAACACCTGGCTCCAATCAAGAATGTTACGTAATGCCGTCGGCCGCAAAGTCTTGTCTGGAACGACGATCGTGTCGCCAGGATTCATGCGCAGAGCATTAAACCCATTCCCCCACGCCGTCTTCACTGCCTCGCGGCTGATTACTGAACCGTCCGCTTTGATCACGAAAGCATGGCGCCAATCCGCGTTCCGATTCGTCCCGCCAGCCAGTCGCAAATAGCGCGCCGCTTGGCCATTCGCTTGGAAAAGGAATGAGTTCTGATCGTAAACCGCTCCCACTACGTTCACCGTCGCCGGTACAGAGGGCACTACGAAATGATCTCCATTTTCCAAACTGATCATCGGAACATCATCAATGCTGTTGCTCTGAGGACGTAGTTGCAACACAATTCGACCGGTTGCGCGTATTTGGCTGAGCCGGGTCGTAAGGTCTTGCGCAGCGGCCCGGGATGCGGATGCGGCTTGATCTCCGCCTCCGGTTACCGCCAGAGCCTGGGTTCCATGTTCCGCCTCAATGCTCACGGTGCGCACGTACTCGTCGAGTCTTTGCTGCTGCAGCACTCGGGTCGATTCCCGCGTAAGTTCCGAACCGTACAGATAGGCGCCTGTCGTGAAGCCGCCCGCATGCCTAACCACGTCACGCAACGTCTCGCCTGGTGCGACACTGTAGATTCCCGACCGGACAAATTCTCCTTCCAGGGTCACATACTTGGTCTGCCTGTCGAGAGGAACGCGGAAATCAGCTTGCGAGAACACCGTTACCGTGTCGCCGGGCTGCAATGCCAAATCCTGACCCGCATCGTGGCCGATCACCAGCTTGCCCAGTTCAAACGGAACGAGAGAAGTCTTAAGTGTTTCCGGATCGATGCGCTCGATCACTGCATAATCCCAATTGATGTCTGGCGCCGATATTCGCACTTCATTCCGGTTGTGCCGTGCCGCTCCGCCCGATCCTGGGGCTTGTCCAGTTTGGGAGGCAACTGAACTATTGCTTCCCGACTGCCCGGCCCTCTGGTTCTCTATGCGATTTCCATTGACATCGAACTGAGCATCGGGAGAAAACTGCGGATTATTGAGGAGTTGCTGGCCGTTCGCCGAATTCTGCTGATTGCTATTGGAAGAAGATTGGTTTAGGCCCGCGTAATACGGGCTGTAGTAAGGGTATTGCTCGTTACCGTTTATATAACGCAGAAGCTCGTTCAGATCTTGCTGATCGTATCCACGCTCAAGTGTCGAAGTAAGAGTTTCGGGAGTCACAGCGGTCGTAAAGCCCCGATAGTTTGCTTCGGGAATCCGCGCATTCAGTCCCAGCGTAGAGATTGCAGGCTCAAACTCAGGAGAGGGCAGCCCAAGATGACTGCGCTTCCACCAGTAGTCTCGACTCAACAACGAGTCTTTATCCGGAATCAGGTCGCTGATGTGCATGCCTTCCCGCCATCCAAAGCGCCCCGGATTCGCAACATCCCCGCGCAGAGTAACCGTTTTCGTGTAAGCAGGAACGATCGAGTAGATACGAAGGATGTCGCCATCAAGAAGCGGTGTTGATATGCCGGCTTCGTCAAGCTTGAACTCAATGGCCTGAAGGCGCCGCTGCTCTGCCACGCGTTCGAGTGATATGCGCCCATTTGATGCAACTGCGTTCGTCTTCCCGGACAAATCGATCAACTCACGAATTGTTTCGCCGCCGCGCAATTCATAAATCGCCGGGTTGTGAATGCTCCCAGTTATCGCGACCTGAGGTCCCACGGGCGGAATATACAAAACGTCCTCGGGCAGCAGCCGAATGTCATTCGACTTATCCCCGTGGATAAGAAGCGCGTATAGATCAAACTCCGCAATCTTCTTTCCGCCGCGATTCAATTGAATGTGACGCAAAGACCCTTGCGCCGATGGACCGCCGCTGGCAAACAGCGCATCAACCAGCGAACTGAGCGAGCTAACGGTATAAACTCCGGGGCGCCGGGCCTGGCCCGTCACATAGATCTGCATCGAACGAATGCGCCCCATGTCCACTGAAAGGTCAAAATTCCGATAGACCTTTGCCATAGCGGCTCGCAAATGACCGTCCACGTCTGAAAATGTCAAACCCGCCACGTGAACCGCACCGACGGTCGGTAAATAGATGTTGCCGGAACGATCGACGCGAAGGTTGTTGCTTTGGTTAACCTGCCCCCAGACGCGGATGCGCAATTCGTCCTCGGGCCCTATCACATAATCTGAAGTTACCGGCGCAAGATCCACGGGCGCAAACGTGGATGGTACGTTGCGAAATAGCTCTTCCGCATAAATATTAAGCAGCTGCCCGGTCGTCGCTGCAACAAATTTCTGAAACTCTGTTGGCGCCTCCGGCGAGAGGGGCCGGACTTGGGTTTGCAGTCTGCTATTCGACGACTCAGTCAAACTCGAATTATCTGAGGTTGAGGATCCAATCGACCGGGGAAGATTTACACCTGCCCCACCTACTCCCTGCCCGCCGAACGAACCGCCTTGCTGCATGTTTTGTTGCTGGTTCGCCGCGCAGGATCCATCTAAAGCTGACGACAAAGGATCAGAACAATTGATGGATGTACCTTGAGAATCATCGCCCGTTCCGGTTGTGGTTTGGGAATAAAGTGCGGGGGATACGGCAAACAGCAGAACCGAGACACATCCAACTTGATACAGTTTCATAGATTTGCTTACTTTTTCCGATCACAGTAGACTTTGCCCATTTTCACGCAAGTCTCGCAAGAGTCGATTATTTGGTGCCTCCAGCTAAAGAAGAATCCGCTGGGCATATACCCGACGCAGGCTGTCAATAATCCTCGGACCACCCGCCGAATAGCTGGCAACTGATCGTAAGTGCCGCTACGGTCAGCCTTCATAGACTACAGCAGCTTAGCTAGCCGCAGCAATGCCACCCGCCCCACACGATCGCTACCGAGCTCCTACACGTCCCAATACCGCCGGCACGGTCCGAATCAGAATACTGAAGTCGAGCCTCAGGCTCCAGGTCGAAACATAGGAGGCGTCCAATTTCGCGCGCTCTTCGTAATCTATATCGCTTCGCCCTGACACCTGCCAAAGCCCCGACAAGCCGGGCGTGGCCGCTAAATAAAAGTGAAGCAGGTTTTTATACAAGGCGGTTTCCGCCTCAATTATCGGACGAGGACCAATCAGAGACATCTCGCCCCTCAACACATTGAGGAGTTGAGGAAGCTCGTCCAAGCTCCACCGCCGCAGAAAACCGCCGATCCGGGTAATACGCGGATCGTAGCGATGCTTCTTCATCCTCCATTGCAAAACCACACGCTCGGCCTTTGCACCCGCTACTGATCTGGCGGGTAAACTCGGCCTCATCGAACGGAACTTCCAGATTCGAAATGGTACGCCGTCGCGCCCGATTCGTTCTTCTCGATAAAAAACCGGCCCCTTCGTCGTGAGTCGAATCAACGCCGCAATCACGAGGCTCGGCACAAAGAAAACAACCACCATCAGCAACGCAAATGTAACATCGAATCCTCGCTTGGCAAAGCGATAGCGCCACGAATCAACTGGCGCCTCGGCCGGCAACGCATACAAGGAATATGCGCTCTCAGCGATAGCCGAACTTTCGTCAAGTGTAACGATAGGTTCATCATATACAGCTTGGACCTGGATCGTTCTCATTCACCCTCTCTCGCAAACGACTGAATCACAGCATCGCCTCAATGCGGTCGAGCATATCGGCTTAAATTGTCCGTCTTGCCTGGTGGGGGACGGTTTAACTAGATACATTTTTAGACTCACTAAAACACGTTGAGTACTCGTGCGCGCTTCTTTGCTCATAGTTCGCAAAGGTTTTAGAACGTTATACATCTCTCGATCAGCACTGCCACCATTCGCTCTGAAGAGATGCCCGATTCGACTTTGCACTAGAGACCCTCAAACGATGCCGTCAGTTAGGACGAAAATCAGTTAAATCGCAGTGCGCGCGCGGCCAAATTCACTTTCACCATAGAATTTCACATAACTCCGCAGATAAGAGATAAATCCTGCGAACGTACACTGTGACACACTAGGCTCTTACACATGACTTTGAACGCTCCAAAGGTAAACGTGTTTATCGTGCATAAATGTTCGCACGACTCGCATCCTGACCGCAATGACAAAACTGGACTAAGGCATTCTTTTGAATAGGGTAACCTGTCTTGTTTGCTATTCGGTTAATAGGTTTGTGCCTAGGAATTGGTAACCTCCCAACCAAAATTTGGCCCGCACGCCCATTATTAGGCGTTACCTTTGGACTGATCTCTGACACATGACATTAGTACATTACTCGACCGTATTGCAACCACCAGAAACATCTGGAACGTACAACTTGGGGGTCTCGTCCGTCTCAATTGTTGTAGATGCATGTCAGCCTGAATATCGTTGCAACCGCTGCTGTTTACCACGATGCACCGGTAGATTGCCCTAATCACCACTTCCGCGTTTCATAGTCCGATCGCCTGGCAGGAAGCCTTTCGTGCCAAACATAACAAAGAAAACAAAAGTGTTAACCTGCTCACTCAAATGACTTCATGGTCGGGACAGTTCATTCCAAATAGCGACATTCACACATAAAGTAAAAAACAATCCGAAATCTTCCCGAAGTCCAGCCGGACTGACATCAGGTTCCCGCCGCCTTGGTCGTCAAATGACCGACAATCGCAGTATGATGCTGGTCGGCCCAGACCCACTTCCCAGATGATGAAAACCCGATTAAAGCTGATTTGTCGCTCTGAAATCGGATTTTTATAAAATTCGATAGGTGAATTCCGCTCTAAGCACCACGGAGAATTCCGCTCCGTGCACAGCGGCTTGCCTTACAAAGTCCATGGATTCATTGGGTTAATCAGGATCTGCGTCAACTCCAACCCTGCCTTGACCGGCACGTCCACTAAGGGAACCCAACGGTATCGCGTTACTGAAGCTTTGCAGGCCTCCAGTTTTTCCCAATCGCGGGCGCCAAATCGGACTTTCAAGATATCCAACTTGATTCCATCTGAATAAGACCTTCTTCGCTGGATTGCAACCCCAGACGCCCGGCACGGTCATCGTCGCGATAACCGTGCCGAACCGTCGGTGAGTTAGCTAGCCTTGGACTCGATCCGCATTCCGTAGAACGATCTCCGCACGAAGAACACCGAGACCAGGAAGAATGCGACTGCCAGAATGTGCGTCAGCATCGGATTGTTCGAACTGAGCGTTACCGCAAGCTCTACAGCAAGTAATCCGAACAGCGTTGTGAACTTGATAATCGGGTTCATCGCCACCGATGACGTGTCCTTGAATGGATCGCCGACGGTGTCTCCGATTACGGTTGCGTCGTGCAAAGGCGTCCCCTTTTGTTTCAGGTCGACCTCCACAACTTTCTTCGCATTATCCCAGGCGCCGCCGGCATTCGCCATAAAGATCGCCTCGTACAGGCCGAAGATCGCAATCGAGAACAGGTAGCCGACAAACAAGAACGGCTCCATGAATGCGAATGCAAGTGTAGAGAAAAAGACGGCAAGGAAGATATTCAACATCCCCTTCTGCGCGTACTTCGTGCAGATCTCTACCACCTTCTTACTGTCGCTGACCGAGGCTTTCTCCGCGCCTTCAAGGTGAATATTCGCCTTGATGAACTCAACCGCGCGATAAGCACCCGTGGTCACCGCCTGCATGGAAGCGCCGGCGAACCAGTAGATGACCGCGCCGCCGCAAATCAGCCCCAACATAAAGGGTGCATGAAGCAGAGAGAGCTTCTCCACGTTAACGGTCAGTCCGTGAGTCAGGGCCATGATGATCGAGAACGTCATCGTGGTTGCGCCCACCACAGCCGTGCCGATTAGTACCGGCTTTGCCGTAGCCTTGAATGTATTGCCGGCTCCATCATTGGCTTCCAGCAGGTATTTCGCGCGTTCGAACTTCACGTCGATGCTGAAGTCCTTCTTCAACTCGGCTTGAATGTTGGGAACCTCTTCAATCAGCGACAATTCATAGACTGATTGAGCATTATCGGTAACCGGCCCGTAAGAGTCTACCGCGATCGTGACTGGACCCATGCCCAAAAAGCCGAACGCGACCAGGCCAAACGCGAACACGGCTGGAGCAAGCATCAGGATCTCCATGGACGGGCCCGTACTGAAGAAATAGCCCAGTCCCATGAGCGCGACCATGCTGAGTCCCAGCCAGTAGGCTGACATATTGCCGCCCACGATTCCCGACAAAATGCCCAGCGAAGCTCCACCTTCCCTCGCAGATGTGACGATTTCCTGCACATGGGCCGATTTGGTTGAAGTGAAAACCTTGACCAATTCCGGTATGAGCGCGCCCGCCAGGGTTCCGCACGAAATGATGGAAGCCAGCTTCCACCACAATGTTCCGTCCCCGAGCGTGGGGATCATCAGGTAAGTGACGATGTAGGTCAGAACGATGGATACGATCGAGGTGAGCCATACGAGCGAAGTCAAAGGCGCCTCAAAGTCCATCTCGTCGGAGTTTGCATATCTCGCCTTGGCGATTGCCCCATTCACGAAGTAGGCGAGCGAACTGGAGACCAGCATCGCAACGCGCATCACGAAGATCCATACCAGCAGTTGCACCTGCGTCTCGGGGCTCTTGACCGCCAGCAGAATGAATGTGATCAAGGCCACGCCGGTCACGCCATAAGTCTCGAAGCCATCGGCGCTCGGGCCAACGGAGTCGCCCGCGTTATCACCCGTGCAGTCTGCGATCACACCAGGGTTACGAGCATCGTCTTCCTTGATCTTGAAGACGATCTTCATCAAATCTGAGCCGATATCGGCGATCTTCGTAAAGATGCCTCCGGCAATTCGCAGTGCCGCCGCGCCCAGACTTTCGCCTATCGCGAAACCAATGAAGCATGGTCCCGCAAAATCGCGCGGGATGAACAAAAGGATGAAGAGCATGATGAGCAGTTCGACAGATATCAGCAACATGCCGATGCTCATGCCTGCCTTCAGCGGAATCGCAAAGCATGGATACGGTTTGCCGCGCAATGCAGCGAACGCCGTCCGCGAGTTCGCAAAGGTGTTGACGCGAATTCCGAACCATGCCACTCCGTAGCTGCCCGCGATGCCGACCAGCGAAAACAACAAAATTACCGTCAGCGTTTCCCAGATGGGTTTTCCCGGCACCGGCGCCAGAACGCCGAAATACAGAGCGATAATGACTGCGATAAATGTCCAGAGCAAAAGTATGAACTTGCCCTGCGTTACCAGGTACGTCTTACAGGTTTCATAGATCAGTTCGGAAATCTCGCGCATCGAGCGATGAACCGGCAGGTTCTTCAACTGCACATAAATCGCCATGCCGAACAACAGGCCGCCGACGCAGAACAGCAGTCCGATCATCAACAGCGCATGCCCGTTAATGCCGAGAAAACTCACGCTCGACAGATCCGGCAGCACCAGGTTGGCTTCGCCGCCGCCCGCGTGTTCGGTCTGCCCATAGGCAAGGGTCGGAAGCAACAGGCCCAGAACGGCCGCCATGGTCTTCGACTGACGCTTCAGAAAGGTTGCGCCTTCATTGATCGCCACAGCGATCTTTTGTATTTCCGGCGTTCCTGTGTCCGTGCCAATGACCCGGCGCGCGAACAAAAAGGCCACAACGAGCGACATTAGGCTCAAGGCCAGAAAGAAATACACCCCATACTGTGCAGTCACAAGTCCTCCCAAGTTAAGGTTTGAAGCCGTAAGACGAACGACCCCAGATTAGTGCGACCCCGGAAACCCCGGAGAAAAGTCACCGGAAGCGTACCATCCGGGTTAGGCACTGTCGAGTGATTGCAGTCACAGGGAGTGGAAGGTCTTGATTCTACTTATGCCCCGGTTCGCGCATTCTCCCTGCGCGACCATAAAAAGTACGGTCGTAGAACCTTCGAGGCTGTCCTCATGAAGAGCTCCACTTTGCTTACTCCGCGCCAGGCCGCGGGAAAACTCGACATCAGCTACCCCGCTCTCAAGCCGCACCGTTAAGACTCCGGGAGACCATCATCGCGTGCCCGTCGAAGCGCTACAGGAATTCCTGCCCCCTGCCACCGCACACACCGGTGCAGCCCGCATCAGCGGCCGTAACCAATTGCTGGGCACCGTGGTCGAAGTCGTGGTCGATGGCTTTTCTAAAGCCCTTTACTTCTTATTCGATGGGGATTTCGATCTTGTCGCCAGGCAGTTCCACCTGCAGGTTCTGCCCGTCCGTCTCCCGCACTTGCCCATTCGGCAGCGGGTGCAACTTGAACAGCACCAGCACATTACGGTCGGGATCGTCAAACGCCCGAAAGCTCGCTACCTGTTCGAGTGAGTAATGCGCGTGCAAGTCCTCAAGCGTCCCAGGGTCAATATCGTTCCACGTAGCCCACCATCCCGGCTGATATGCGGCCAACTTCGCCACCAGTTCCTGGGTTCCAAAGTCGTCGCAAAGCGATGGCAGGTGGGTCGTCATCGTGATCTGATCGCCGCTGATCGAAACCAGCAGCCGCTTGCCGTTGGGATGCTCATCGATATACTGCGTCAGCTCCTGCGCCGCCGTCACAAATGTGAATTCAGGGTGCGCCGCATACTCCAGGGTCGTGAATCCGCCAAAGCACGCCGTCACTCCCGCAACTGCCAAAACCCCTGAACCGAGCAACTTGGGCCACTCCTGCCACCCGCCCGCATCAGTCTGCACCGCGCCCGTCAACGCCTCCGCTCCCATTGCCACTATAAAGAAACAGAAAATCGCCGCCACTGCGTAGTAGCGCGGCTGCGGATGATTCTGGTAAGTCATGAAGAAGATGTACCCACCAACCGCCAGAACTGAGGCGCCCAACGCAGGATCGCCCAGCAGTGCGCGGCTCCATCTGGCTCGCCAGGCCGCCACTGCAATCAAGATCACGACCGCGGTCAGCGGCATCAGGACCCGGTCTACCCACAAGCCCCCATGAATCGACCACCAAAGGCTCAAAACCGGCCAGTAGAACTCCTTTGGTTTGTCATACTTATTCACGAAAAAAAGATATTTGTAATCGGCCATCAGTCCCCGGCTCATCAGGATCGCGATCCAAGCCCCAAAGCTGACCGCACACACTGACCCCGCTGCCATCGCGCACTTCACCGCGACCTTGCGCCGGCTCCAAAGTGAGGCAAACAAAGCCCATCCCAGCGCCGGCAGCAGAAACACAGCCGTCGTCTTCGTCAGCATCATCAGCGTAAACAGCAGCCCGATCAATGCCGACGCCACCACCGGCCGACGCAACCGAGGCAGCCGAATCGCCAGGTTCAACGCCGCCAGCGTAAATGCCATCAGCATGGGCTCCAGAATTGCCAACCTGCTGAAACAATAGAGGAACGGACTCGTCACAATGAGCGTCAGCGCCGCCAGCGCCACCCACCTCGGCCCGCGCGCCCTCAAGAATAGATAGCTCAATCCCAGGTTGATAAAGAAGAACGCGACCGCCAGACCCCGAGCCGCCTCGATTGAAACGCCGGTAAAGAAAAACAGCACCCATTCCAGAAACGGCCACACCGGCACCGCCGGCGCCGGATTGAAATCGCCCGCCAAGTACCAGTTTCCAAACAGGTGTGCGCGCACGGCCGCATTGCCGTACCACCCCTCATCGGTGTACTTGGCCCAGTCGCTCAGCCACGGTGTATGGTTGGGAAAATCGGCGCCCAGATTCAACGCGTGAAGTATCGCGAAGCCGCAGATGGTAGCCACCCAGACACCATAGGCCAAGCGTTTTTGTGAGATTGTCAAAAGCGATTCCGCTCCACGAGAGTTCCCCGGACGCAGCCCTGCCAACCACGATTCTCACACAGAAGGAATTCGCAGCGCGCGCAATTCGCGATTATGCCGGGGACTCCTCAAAGTATAACGTGTCGCTGTAGAGGTGTTGCGTTTTCAGTCACCTACCGCCAACAGCAGGTCCACTGATCCGCTATTCGTAGGCCAGGGCATCGATCGGGTCTTTCCGCGCCGCCATCCACGCCGGATAAACGGCGCCCGCAACGGCTCCCACTAACGCAATCACCGCTCCTTTTGTCACCAGCGACCCATTCATGTCGAGATAGAGCGTCGGAAATCTGTGCGACAAGAACGCCTTCACCGCGAACGAGACCGCCACGCCAACGATCACACCCGCCACTGCCACCAGGGCCGTTTCGCGCAAAACCACTGTGACGATGTCTAGCTTCGACGAGCCCATCGATTTCAGAATCCCAATCTCACGAGTACGCTCAAGCACCGAGGTATACATCGACTGGAAGATCACCAGAAACCCGATCACCACCGCAATCCCGATCACCACATTGATTGCAGTGTTCAACGCCGGAATCCGGTCCGGAGTCATCAGTGACATCCACTCATCCATGGTCATCACCTGGTAGTTCTGGAGGCCCCGCGTCGACAGTATCTCGTTCGTAATGAGTTTCAAGTTCTCAGGATTGTCGGCCTTGAGATAGAAAGCCGATGCCTTGCCCTCCGACCCTGTCAATTCACCCAGTGTGTCGATCGAAACCAGCTTGCGCCCGCCTTTGCCGTGCTGGAAAATGCCCGAAATGCGGAACGGGTGCTTGTCGATGGTGATCGTCTCGCCCACGTGATGGCCGCCCCCGCTCGATGCGAAAATGTCGTCGACCATCACATCGTACGGATCCTTGATCGGACCACCCGACAAAAAGACAAATGGGCTCAACTGGCTGTACGAGGCGTAGTCGATTCCCCACAACACCTCGAGGCCATCCGTCATCGACAGGTTGGTAATCACCGGCGAAGCGACCGCCACATGCGGCAGCGCCGCGAGCACCGGGGCGACCTTGACCGAGATCGGCGCGCCGCCCACTCCGTTGAAAAACGTGGCGTTGCCCGGTCGCACAATCAGGTCCGCGCCGATACCGTTGTTCAAGCGCTTCTGGCCGGTTAACTGCCCTAGCATGATAGCGATGATAGTCAGCATCATGATGACTTCGATAGCCACAGCCGTAACGCTGATGACCGTCCGTAACGGCCGCCGAAGCAAATTTGCGAAGACGAGCTTGTTCATTCCAGGCCTTCAAATCGCTGAGATTTACGCCCACTGACAGGCGCATGCCTAATCAGCCCACTCCTCAGGTTATCAGCCGGGCGGCGGAGGACATGGCTATCACCGGCCCAGCCCCAGGGCAAACGCATTTCAAAACATCTCCAAGAGTCTGTACAAGAAGCGGTCATCCCATCCGGCGCGTTTGAATTTGCCGCGCAGGGAGCCTTTCGAGCCCTCTTTCTGCATGGCGTTGAGGAC
>Ga0224527_1000281_pt1 | contig 38090 bp, 30 predicted proteins | sample CBST0metaG_FD_179882 | JGI IMG/M metagenome (GOLD analysis project Ga0224527, IMG submission 179882) | Peat soil microbial communities from Stordalen Mire, Sweden - C.B.S.T0 | ecosystem: Environmental > Terrestrial > Soil > Wetlands > Peat | place: Sweden: Norrbotten County, Stordalen Mire... | reverse complement strand
CCTCTCAGCTCAGCGCCCAGACCGTCAACCGTGTAGTTGCCTGGATGGATACGCTGTAACGTTCGTTGCGCGCGGCCAACATCTGGAAGCCATCCAGCGAAATCGTCTCACCATTCAAAGTTCTCGCGGTGATCTTCATCTCGACAACGTCCATGCAGTCGATAGCGTCCAGAGAATTGAGTCTGTCGATCTGATCCTGATTGCAGTAAAACTCTGGGACACGGAAGGGGTAGCCCAATCCCTCAGGCCCCTGACGGAACGGGGAGCCGCGGTCCTCTCTCTCCAGAACGGTGTTGAGAAAGACGATGTACTGCGAAGGTTCCTGCCGACAGAGTCTATTCTTGGAGGGGTCTGCTACATATCAGCTTCGATCATTGCGCCTGGAGTGATCGGTCATAATGGTGCCATTCAGGGGATAGTATTTGGTGAATATTCTGGGAAGAAGTCAGCGCGAACTCACCTTTTTCTGGAAGCTTGCCGGCATGCTGAAATCGATGCTGACATCTCGCTCGATATCAAGCGTCTCATCTGGGGGAAATTTATCTTTCTTGTAGGCCTGTCTGGAACTACGTCCTCCATGCGACAAACCATTGGGGCCATTCGCGAAAACCCCAAAACGAGGGCTTTCCTACTTGATCTCATGCGAGAGGTGGTAGATCTGGGGCGCTCGGAAGGCGTACATCTTCCTGAAAACTATGCTACGGATCGACTTAATTTTTGCGATAGCCTGCCTGCTTCCATGACAACATCCATGCACGCTGACCTAGAACGAGGAAATCGTCTCGAATTGCCGTGGCTCAGCGGTGCTGTTACCCGAATGGCTAAAGATCGAAATGTCAGTACACCGCTCAACCGCGCGGTCTCTGACATTCTTGAACCCTATGTTCTCGGTTCCGGCCACAACATCTAACCGGAAAGGGCACGTTCGCAACGGCCAAAAAAGCAATGCGGGGCGAACCGCCAGTGGAAAGAATGCACATCCCCATGCCGACTTTTCCCAAACGCGCGGCCCTTATAACACTCATGAGTTCAGCATCCCAACGGCCGGGTTGTGAATGAATCGGAGACTCAGGCGAAATTCGCCAAAACCATGACCGCAGAGTTCATGCGAGAGCGTATACCGGTTGGTTGGGAACCAGACACCCTTCAGTTCAAACAACTAAAGACAATCAAACCGCGAGAGCGCCGAATGTCGGCACGGAACAGGCTCTTTGCATTCTTTCAGATTGGGTGTAACCTTTGCTCCCTCGATCTCTCCAATGTGTAGCTCGCAAAGAAAGCGCGGCTAAGTAAGGGAGGTGCGATTGAAAAACTCTCTTCCTCCTGATCCGTTTCCCCTCCCGCTGCGACCTTTTGCAGTCAACCCCAACGGCCCTCGCCCCCAGGCGCGGCTCAACCAATGAAAGGCTTCCCAATGACCAACACAGTAAAATCACTCGCTCTGGCCGCCGCGTTTGCAGGTATGATCGGTGGCTCTGCGGTTCGTCTGAATGCCCAGACGGCCACGTCGAACGGCTCCTCCGTCCAGTCCACGCACGCCGGTGTCCTCCTGGTCGACGACAAGACCCTGCCCAAGCACGCTTGCAAAGGTCAGAACGACTGCAAAGGGCAGGGTGGCGGCGACAAGAAGCATGCCGGCAAGAACGATTGCAAGGGCAAGGGTGGTTGCGCCACCGACGGTTCCAAGCCGCCGAAGGCTGTCTAACATGTCGCGTTGTCTGGGGGCTTGGGTTGCTATCAAGCCTCCAGTTTTTTCCATCTTCTAGTGTTCGGAGCCACAAATGCCGGCGAACCGTTTCAACGGATTTACAGACTACGGGGTGGGGATCGGCCTACGCGTTCCGCACTATGAGCACATTTTTTCTCAGAAGCCCGTCGTCGACTGGTTTGAGATCATCTCCGAGAACTATATGGTCGACGGTGGCAGGGCGCTGCAGGTGCTCGACGATATCCTCGATCAATATAAGGTCGTGCAGCACGGAGTTTCAATGTATTTTGGCTCTGCGCAGCCCTTGAACCGGGAGCATCTTAATCGTCTCAAGGAGCTGACTCGACGGACAAAGACTCCGTGGCTCTCCGACCATCTTTGTTGGGGAAGCGTTGATGGGCGTTACACACATGACCTCTTGCCTATCCCCTACACCTTCGAAGCTGTTAAGACAACTGCAGCAAGGATTCGGGAGGTCCAGGATTTCCTTGAGATTCCAATCGCTGTCGAGAATGTAAGTAGTTATGCGGAGTTCTATGAATCGCAGATGACCGAATGGGAATTTCTGAACGAGGTGGTCGAGGCAGCCGATTGCGGAATTCTCCTCGATGTCAACAACATCTACGTCTCTTCCCAAAATCATTCTTTCAACCCATTCGATTACGTAAACAATGTTCCTGCCGAACGTGTCGCACAGATTCATATAGCCGGCCACTCTAAGTTCGAAAAGTACATCCTCGATACACACGATCATCCGGTGCTTGATCCGGTTTGGGGTCTATATCAACGGACGATCGAACGTGTTGGGCACACCGCAACTTTGCTCGAGTGGGACGACAATATTCCGTCCTTCGATGAGGTACATGGGGAAGCGTTGAAAGCAAACAGGTATCTGGAACCAACGGAGACAGCCGCACCACCCGCACTGCAGATGGTCCGAGAGGTGGTCCGTTCATGACACTCCTCGAATTACAACGCCGGATGTCAGAAGACGTAATGCGGCCTCTAAGTCCCGATTTTCAAATGCAGACGACGACAGACGATGGACGTTCGACCGCGGCAATAGCCGAAGGCTACATTAAGCCGAACGACCGCTTGTCTTCGTTCGACCGGCTTGAGATCTACAATCGTCAGTATTGGTTTCGGGTCATCACGGCCGTCGCCGAAGACTTCCCCGCCTTGAACGCGGTCCTCGGAAGTGAAGTCTTCGATGAACTGGTTCTGGCTTACCTCCGGGAAAACCCATCGTCCTCCTTTACGCTCCGTAACCTCGGCTCCAGGCTACCGGAATGGCTCCAGAATCACGCCGAGTTTACGTCCGGCAACCACGACCTCGCGATGGATATCGCACGGTTGGAGTGGGCTTATGTGGAAGCATTCGATCGAGCGGCCATTCCTCCTGTGAATGGAGCAGATTTCGCGGGCTTCGATGGCGAAACAAAGCTTAGCCTCCAGCCACATTTGCAATTGCTCGATCTGAAGTATCCTGTGGATGAACTCGTTCTGGCCGTGCACAGAGAGACCGGCCCCAGCGACATCATGAGCAACGCAATCTCCGAGCGCCGAGAGACATCAGAAGCCGCCCTGCCGAAGATGTCGCGTCAGGACATCTATCTTGCCGTCCACCGTTACGACAACTCCGTCTACTACAGACGGATTGATCGTGAAGCGCTTCTATTGCTGTCCTCCCTTCAGTCAGGTAATTCTCTTGGTTCTGCTCTCGAAGCAGCCTTTGAGGGTGGCGCCTATACCGTAGAGGACCAGACCGCTAAAATTCAGGAGTGTTTCGCACACGCCGCCGAGCTGGGATGGTTCTGTATAGCGACTCCGAAGTAACTGAGTAAATTGTCATCCGGCTTACGCGCAGACATACCAACAGAGTGATCGACTCTTTCCCAAAGCTTTCCCAAGCAACTGGACTTGGTAGTCAAATAGTTCGCCCGTTCGACATTAGCGCGGTCGGAACCGCACTCCAAGATCACACGGATCTCTGGTCGGTTGGCAACAACAGCGTCGCCGCATACCCGAACATGAAGACCCGGGATACTGGGCGCGCGATTCGATCCCAGGAAAGGATCCGGCAGACTGATGAACCTGAGGCCTTTGGCACTGCTGTTCTTCGCGCTGTTCGCTGGGGCTCTGCTACATGCTCAGGAATTCGATCTCGCCAATAGTCATAGTCCAGTTTTATCGCTTGACGGCCTATGGCGCTTCCACACAGGGGACGACCCAGCCTGGTCCAGCGCGGAATTTGATGACTCCACTTGGGAACTGCTTCGTTCAGATGAAAACTGGGCGGAACAGGGCCACGTCGGCTATAGCGGCATCGCCTGGTACCGGTTCAAGGTGGATCTTCCCGCTGGAATGAACAAAGTATCCCTTTCTTTGCCATACATTCTTACAAGCTACCAGGTCTATGCGAATGGGCACCTCATCGGCAGTTTTGGAACCATGCCTCCTCATGCAGTTCCTTTTTGGGGTGGAGGATGGTTTCATTCCTACCTATTGCCATCTGCAGTGGGCAGCCAACAGAACGTCGAAATTGCGATTCGCGTCTGGCATTGGCCGGGTTGGTCGGATGACTTCGGCGGTGGCCCGAGCGACGGGGGCGCGCTGATTGGCGACCAAGACACGATCGAGCGCCGGGATTCGGTTTCCAGCCGTGCTCATCATTGGGACCTTTCAAGCACGATGATTCTCGCTCTGCTTCAAACGCTTGCCGCAATCGGCGCCCTGTCACTCTTCCTACTGCGGCGGTCGGAAAAGGAGTATTTGTGGTTCGGCCTAATGATGTTCGTCAGCGCTGCAGTCGGATGGTTCACCCTGTCGTTCGCATTCAATGTCTGGGATGTACTGGTAAGCGGACCGGTCCAGGACTCTTTGTCGCTGGTTGGTGTCAGTATCGCTGAGGCCGGGTTCTACGTCTACCTGCTAAAAGGTCGGCGAACTTTGCTATTTAAGATCGCGGTGGCATGCATCCTTCTCATTTTGCTCTACGTGAGCGTGCAGTCATATTCAATTCTTGACCCGACATTTCAAACCGGAATGAGTGCCAACTCAGCCGGTTTGCTAGAAACGGTGTTGCAGCTTCCTCTAGACGTATGGATCTTGTCGCTGCTCTTTACCCGCGCCCGCGAGAATTCTCTGGACGCCCGCCTGTTGCTTGCTCCGGTCGCCTTGCAAGTCCTGGCACAGCTATTTCAGGGGGCTGCGATCATAACCTACAACTTGGGGCTCCAAGACAGACTCGGGTACAACATTGTCCTCATCTACTATCCTTTTCACATTGAGCTTTTGCAAGTTGCAGATGCGCTCTTTCTGTTGGCCGTCCTTGCCATCCTTATCTATCGGTTCACACGGACTCTCAATCAGGAACAACAATACGAAGCAGAGTTCGTCGCAGCGAGAAGCGTGCAGCAACTCTTGATTCCGGCTGAGCGTCCAGAGACCCCAGGGCTGTTGGTCGAAAGCGAGTATCTGCCGGCTCGGGAAGTCGGCGGAGACTTCTTCCAGGTCATTCCGCACAAATCAGATGGAAGTACCCTCATAGTTATTGGCGATGTAGCGGGCAAGGGTCTCCAGGCTGCGATGCTGGTGGCCCATATTGCCGGAGTTCTGCTTAACGAAGCTTCACATTCCAGCGATCCGGAACGGATCCTCGGCGCATTGAATTCCTGCCTCTGCGAAAGAAACCATGCAATGGCTACCTGCATTGCGCTCTGCATAGCAAGAGGTGGAAGCGCGGTGTTGGTCAACGCCGGGCACTTGCCGCCATACCTGAATTCGGCAGAGCTTCCGATGGAGGGTGCACTTCCGTTGGGTGCGATTGCCGGAATGGAGTTTCCGGTCTTGCGATTTCAACTTAATGAAGGGGATTCGCTCACTTTTATGACCGACGGTATCGCAGAAGCGAAGGACACAAGAGGCGAATTGTTCGGCTTCGAACGGGTGGGTGAGATGCTTCGCACGCACGTCACCGCTCTTGAATTGGCAAGGGCGGCGCAGGTATTTGGGCAGGAGGACGATATCACAGTGCTTACTGTGTCTCGAGTCTCAACGCAGAGGTCCTTGCTGAACTGAAGGCTCAATATGCATCTACCAATGCTAACGAGCAAAGGGGGCCGCATATCCATGCGTCCCCCGGTCAACTCTAGAAGCTGCCACGCCAGTCGAACCGGCCTACTTGAAGGAGGCAATCGCGCCTTCCTCATCGTCGTAGATATCGAACACAGTGTAGAGCTTTGTTATCTGAAGCAGATCGTGAACTTTCTTGGTGAGCTTGAGCAATTTAAGCGAGGCACCCTGATTCGTTGCCGAAGTGTAGGCGCCTACCAGTTCACCTAATCCGGAACTATCCATATAGGTGACCTCGCCCAGATTCACCAAAATGCTCTTTGACCCATTGATGATCAGGTTGCGTATGGCATCGCGTAAAGTCACACTGCCCTCGCCGAGAATGATTTTCCCTCTCAGGTCCAAGATAGTAAGTCCGTCCACTTGACGGGAAGCGATAGTAAGGCTCACGGAAGTTCCTCCTTGTTGATGTTTCGTTTGTACCAATTTGTGCCATCATTGTGTCCGCTTGGGTTATGGCTACTTCAGTCGCGAAGGCCGATTTCGTATTCCCGGAATGTTGAACGCGAAGTGTCCTCAACCGTCGTTCGCAAGAGATCCGTGGTGCATATTCGCCGACTCGCATGCGGAGGCCAAGACCGATCCTGCGCCTGTTCGACGAAGTCGATCCATACCTGTCAGATCAAGAAAGCGTAGAAAGGTTACATTGATTGTGACTTTGTCATAGGGCATCTGCTTGTAGACGCCTTCAGTCGAGGTCCATGCCTTTGCTTCCGCCCGTTATCAGTGCGATCTTGCCATCCAGTTGTTCCCAAACCTGACGATCCTCCATGATGCTCATCTGGCGGCTAGGCGACTTGCCAATCGACCACCGCTCCCACCACCTGCGGGCCACATTCTCAAGGCCATTCCCATCTTCACGCTGTCTCGCTTCAGCTTCCTTCTGTTTAGCGTCGCCTTCATTGCAAGATGTGAGCTCGGTAGAGCTGATTTGAAGTGAGGGTAATCGCTGGATGTAACCTTTCTCGATGGCTCGGATCAAACAGGCAATTAGGCAGGTCCGCATCGGAGACTTTATGACTCGCAGCAACAATCGCAAGCCTCAAGACATCGCCGTCGCCTACCTGCTGTTGCGCATGACGATTGGACTGAATATTTTCATTCACGGGCTGAGCCGGCTCCTCATGGGTGTGACGGTCTTTGCAGACTCGCTGGTGCCGATGTTTGCAAAGACGTTTTTGCCTGGATGGTCCGTATACGCGTTTGGACTTGTCCTTCCTTGGGTAGAGCCGGGCTCTCGATCTTGCCAGGTATGCAACAGAACATGGCGGCGAGACTTTTGGAGCACTTCTCTTCTGTGAAGGCGAAGTCATTGCTGAATGTTCTAATTGTGTGCGCTCCATGGGTGTTCCCACCAAGCATGCTGAATCTGGTCTCATCTCGGCCTTTAGTCCCAAGATCCACCGGGATAAGTTCCTCAAATGCAACCCGACGCACCCGTCGTAAGCGCGCGGCCCTCGCCGGCACCTTCGCCTTTGCGCTCACCATCATAGCCGTGTACTGGGGCGGCCGCTGGTGGAACGTAGAAGCAGCCGACTACGCGGCCGATCTTTACCACCCGCCGCGATTCCAGATCAAGATAAAATCGGGTACTTGCGTCAGTCTCTGAGGGCTCTCAGAAAACAAAGATTCTGGACAAATTGTCGCAAAGCCGGAGATGTCTCTGTGGTGCACTGCTCACGTGATCGGCCGGGCAGGAGTCCTACTTGATTCATGCGAATTTGGATAAGCGCATAACGGTTTGTAACCTTGGCGGAGGACAAGCTTTTTCTTACTCTCGACAGATTCACACGGCGCGGATCTACGTCCATCGGATCCCAGACCTTGGAGTATGGAGAAGTCAAAGATGAAAATAAGAAAGCTCAATCTGGCATTTGCCTATGGGGCCGGTGTTGCAATTGCTCCCGGGCTTATAGCACATGCTCAGACGAGTTCCACAGTGGCTATCGCAGCCACGCCACCTATGGGTTGGAGCAGTTGGAATCATTTCGGAGAGAAGGTCACCGCTGCCGATGTCAAAGCGGCCGCTGACGCCCTTGTCGAATCAGGCATGCGCGACGCTGGGTATATCTACGTTAACGTCGATGATGGTTGGCAAGGTACACGGGATGCCTCAGGTCGAATCCAACCAAATTCCCGCTTTGGAGACATGAAGGCCCTCTCCGACTACATCCATTCAAAAGGTCTCAAGTTGGGCATCTATTCTTCGCCGGGAGCTCAGACATGCACCGGATTTGAGGGCAGCCTGGGGCATGAACTCCAGGATGCTCAGACCTATGGCGAGTGGGGCGTCGACTACTTGAAGTACGATCTCTGCACTCTAGGCGGGATCATCGGAACGTACGGTCCAAAGTCGAAAGAAATACCGTATCGCGACACTCTGGCTCAGATGCAACACGCCTACGAACTCATGCACCGTGCCCTTGCCTCCGTTAGCCGCCCGATCGTTTACAGCTTTTGCCAATATGGATTCGGAAATTCCTGGCGATGGGCAGCTTCTGATGGCGCCAACCTTTGGCGAACCACAGGCGACATCCGCGATAACTACCAAAGAATGATCAACATCGGCTTCTCCCAGAATGGACTGGAGAAATATGCCGGACCGGGTCACTGGAATGATCCCGATATGCTGGAGGTCGGCAATGGAGGGATGAGCCATGACGAATACCTTTCCCACATGAGTCTGTGGGCGCTTCTAGCCGCTCCGCTTCTTGCAGGCAACGATCTCCGCACCATGTCCGACGACACACGCAAGATTCTCATGAATCGTGAAGTCATCGAAATCGACCAGGACGCGGCGGGAATCCAGGCACATCGAGCCTGGTCTGAAGGCACCACCGAAATCTGGGTGAAACAACTAGCCGACGGCAGCTCGGCCGTGGGCTTGTTCAACCAGGCAGACTGGATGGCCTCAGTCGATGTCGATTTTCGCCGGCTTGGATTCCCCGGCAAGGTGTACGTCAGAAACGTCTGGACGAAAGATGATCTGGGCTCATTCGCACACGAATTCTCCACATTAGTTCCAAGACATGGCGTAGTACTGCTGGAAGTGAGGATGGCAAGCAAATGAAGACAGTTGGTATTCACGTCGAAGTGAATAAGCGGGTCGCACATCTCATCACGTTTGTAACGTGCCTTGTAACCGTGGCTTTTCTAGTAACAACCTGCGCTTTTGCTCTTGAGACCCAAGGCAAAAGAAAACCCGAATTCAAAATTACTTGCCTCGAGGTAGCGGACACGGGGCGCGGTGTGGGACTCGCGATTGTCCTTCAGACACCCGAGGGCCATACCTATCTCTACGATACGGGCGTCGGCTACCCCTCGAAAGAGGACCCCACAGGCTGGGTCGCAGGAATCAATACAGGGCGTGACCAAATTGTCCCTTATCTGACGGCTAACGGTATCAAAGAGATTGACGGAGTCGTGATCAGCCATGCCCACCTCGATCATTGGGGCGGACTGCTATGGCTTGCCGATCATTTTCCCGTAAAGAAGCTCTACGACTCCGGGTATGATTTCCCGGGGAAACTAACCCCCGATTGGCAGGCGGAACTCGGAGGATACACGGCGCTCCGCGACAGATTCAAGCAGCGTGGCGCATATCAGCAAGTGCATGCTGGCGACAAACTGCCCTGGGATAGCCAACTCGACGTTGAGATCCTCGCGCCTCCGAGAGATCACTTCTTCTCCGAAGCGCATCCGGAGCAGCGTAGCATCGAAGATCCTCCTTCGCATTATCTGGTGAATGCCAATTCTGTCGAGATGCGTATTCGCTATGGCAAAGTGGTCTTTCTCTTCCCGGGAGATATTCAAAAAGACGATATCGAGCATGGCCTGCTAACCTCTGTACCTCATGACAAGCTCAAAGCAGATGTGCTTATCTCACCAGCGCATGGCATCAACGCGAATCAGTCTTCCGCGTTTGCAAAAGTGGTGCATCCTCAGATCGTGATTGCTAGTCTTTTTCCGCGCTGGCTGAAGAATAAAGCTGCTCCAGAGATCTATGAAAACAACGGCGCAAAGGTGTATTTCACCGGCGAACGCGGCTGGATCAAGGTCATCTCGGATGGTACACGATTTACCGTCTACACAGAACGCAGCGGCGAAGCGCACGGCGTTAGCATCCCCGGAGTTCCGGAACTCTACACTGCCAGCGTCAAGTAAAACGCTATAAGAGCGAGGGCAGCTGAAAACCAAGAAGGCTAGACTAGATTGATATCTCTTCCGCTTTCAGCTGTCCTTACTCTCTTTCATTCTTCTTATCGAGTGCTCAACCTGCGGCCCAGTGTCTATCGCCAGTAGTAGGTGGCAACAACCTCTGCTGGAGTGGGAGTTTCGCCAACAACCTTCGTCCTCAATACGACCTGCATATTCATGTTTTCCCAATTTTTCGGGGCCGAACTCGCCAGTTTCTTGAGGGACAAAGAGTCAGTTACAAATTCTCCGGCGGCCTGGCTTCCATACCCACTGATTCCAGCAATTGAAATCAGCACTTGCCCAGTGCGGGAGACCAGCAGCCTCGAAACGAGGGCATAATCCTCTGTCGCGTGACCGGTCTTTGAAAGAGATGGAACCGACCAGACTTTACCCGGCTGATTGTGATCGACAATCACTCTTTTTTGATCCTGCTCGGCAAATGAGAATCGAAGCCCGCTGGTCATCGACATAGTCCAGCGGTTGGAGAATCCGCCCACCAGGACTGCGGGCGATTTCTTCAGATCTGAAAAGGAGACGTCATCCCCCAGGCGTGCTTGACTTCCTTTGCCAAGAGATTGAAGGGCTCTGCCTACCAGGAAACCTGCGTTCGAGTCTCCTATACCTACGTACCCATCGCGAATCAATTCGACTGCGGGATGGGTGTTGAGCTTATTTTCGACATAGGCAACGGGCTTAAGCTGTTGTGCCGGATAGCTTGCAACGTAATTCGAAGGGGGCTCGCCATCAATGGGAATATAGACATCAGGATGGCCGAGACAGACGATCGGAGCGGTTGTCCCAGCTATCAATGGCTCCCAGAAGAGCTCGAGCGGATTTCGTGGCAACCCGATCGAATAAACGATGCCAGCAATGCTCAAAAGCAGGCTCGATACGACCGCCAGCCATTTGATGGAGACATATTTCTTTGACTTTTTTTCGCGCGTTGGTTCCTGATACCAGTCGAATTGTGGCACGTAGGCGCCTGGGGGAAGTTCAATCCGAACCCTTCTTTCCGGGGCAGCTCCCATCGAATATTGGGCCAGACGCTTCCGAACCTCGTTCGCTTTCACGCGAACGATGGCATCCTCTCCAGTGTCGTATGCCGGATCCCTGCCGAAGAGCTCAATCCCGAGTGTCCGTTCCTTCAATTGATCGGCGTAACCAGATGTAGCCCTTTCAACGACATACTTTAGAAATGCCTGGCATCGCTTGCTGCCCTTGAACGACTCGCTGGCAAGGATATGTTCCAGTTCGACCCCAATGAGATCATTCCTGTTTACGTTTATTGGCTCCATAGCGCGCGGGCGAAAGAAGCTAGCGCCACTACGGAGGAACACTCTTACATCATTTGCCATATCAGAAGAAGTTTACGCGGGTTCGATGAAAGTCTCTTGAATGCTACGAGAATCTCCAGGGGTGGTTCGGAACGAGGCCCGATCGGTGGGCGCCAAAAATCGGCAAACCGCGGCAGCTGAGGGGCGTAACGGTTCGTAACGTTGTAGACACGTCTGCGAATGACTAGCGTCAGAGGTACGTCACGACGGAATGTGTTGTTGTACTAAAGGAAACCAATGGGAATCTTTCGATCGTTCTTCAGTAAAACCACAGTTCAAGCAGCCACGCTTCTATGCTTGCTTGCCATTGGCCTCTTCGGGCTGCCCCTAACAGCTTTGGGCCAGGCATCCTCCGCTTCTGTGAAAGGAAGCGTTCATGATGCGTCCAATGCAAACATCGCTAAAACCAGTGTTGTACTGCAAAATGTCGAGACCAATGTCGTCCGCGAGACGATCTCGAACGATGCTGGAATTTATTCGTTCCCCAGTGTACAGCCTGGGCGCTACACCCTCACGTTCAGCGCCGCAGGTTTTCAATCAGAGACGATAGAGGCATTTGAAGTCACAGTGGATCAGACCCTGGCCATCGATGCCACACTGAACGTCGGCACAGTCCAGGCAACGATGGTGGTCGAGGCACAGGGAACCCAGGTTGAGGGATCGACAGCTCAATTGGGGACGGTGATCGGCGAGAAGGAAGTGAACGATCTCCCTCTCAATGGACGCAATTTCACGCAGCTTTTACAGCTGACGCCTGGTGCAACCCCGATCAGTGTTGGCCAGAATGCGGCCGGAACGCAAACAGCCATAACGGCCGGCGCCCAATTCACCTTCCCATCCGTCAATGGTCAACCGAATCGCGCAACATTATTCCTCCTCGATGGAGTGAATGACAACGACGCCTGGTACAACACATATGCGATAGCGCCGATCGTAGACTCCATTCAGGAGTTCAAGATCAACTCCCACAGCGACGCCCAGTATGGCCAGGTTACCGGGGGCGTTGTCAACGTATCCACCAAATCCGGCACCGACAGCTTCCATGGCTCCGGGTGGGAGTACATGAGGAACAACGACTTCGACGCCACCTCCTATTTTCCTTCAAAGCCCCTGTACCACCAAAACCAGTTTGGTGGTTCCCTGGGCGGTCCCGTATGGATACCAAGGATCTATAACCGACACAATAAGACGTTCTTCTTCATCGCCGCCGAGGGTTTTCATTACAGCAAAGGCAGCGGCAGCTATTTCCTGCAACCAACCTCGGCGCAACTTGGCGAGAACACATGGGGTGGCGGCCAAGCGCTCACTTATGGAGACTTCAGCAGCAGCACCACAGGAGTGGCGGGATGCGGCGCTGGCTTCATCAGCACAGCCCCATGCCAGCTCTACGATCCTACAAAGAGCAATAGCGCCTCCAATCGCCCAGCCTATGTTGGCAATCAAATCCCTGTTTCTGAGATGGATCCCTACGCGCTCGCCTATATCAATGCCATATTTTCAGCTCCAATCGTTATACCCGGAATCTCCCCAACCACATACAATGGAGAAATCACCGATCCACAACGTCAAACGCAGTACAGTTACACGGCTCGTGTCGACCAGCATATTGGAACCAGGGACTTTATCTTCTTCCGCTACTCAGGCCAGACACTCGAGACGGTCGCTCCTATATCTATCCCACATCTATTCTCTGACGACTCGCTGCCCTCGCAGCAATACGGCGTCAACTGGATGCATGTTCTCAGCCCATCGCTGAGCATGCAGGTCTTATATGGACGCTCACACGTTGCCTCCAACATTCTTTCTTCGTTCAACGTGCCAAACATCACAAACATCTATGGCATGTCCGATGCATTCGCAGGAAATTACATCGGTGGCGTCACCTTGTTGCCCAGCCTTGCCGTGACGAATTATTTTACTGGCGGTGATGTGAACAGTGTCGCCCCAAATCTCTCCAGCATTCATGAGTGGAAGGGCAGCATCATTGGAACCCATGGCACGCATGTGATCCAGATAGGCGGAGGATGGGACCAGATCAATTACACCCAGGTGATACGTCAGCCGAGCGTCACCTTTACAGCAGCTGCCACGGGAAATTTTTCCGGTAATCCAGGCTCAACGGTTGCCTCTTCGAGCGCTTCAACGCAGGCCGGCAATGCACTTGCCAGCTTCCTGCTCGATTACCCCTCCGCGGAGTCGAAGATCAACAACCAGATTCTGGAGCAGCCGGGCGGCATCGCAGAGATCTTTCTGGAAGATAGCTGGAAGGTGACGCAAAGACTGACCGCGAACTACGGATTACGATACGACCGCACCGTCATCCCACAGCTCAAGACCAGTTTGCAATCCGGTGACTTCGACTTCCATACCGGTGACTACATCCTCCAGAAGATGCCTGTGACTTGCGCTCAGACCGGGAAGGCTCCTTGCCTCCCCGGAAACAGCGCCCTGCCAGCCCACGTCCGAGTCGCATTGCACGGCAATATTCTCGAGGGCACAAAGTTGAACTTTGGACCGCGCCTGGGATTGGCCTATCGCGTGAATAGCACGCTGGCTATACGGGGCGGTTTTGGTATCACATTTGATAACTGGGCAGCCACACTCCAGCTGCCGCAGAATTTTGATGGAACCTGGCCCAACATCGGTAGTCAAGGTTTGTCGAATACAAATACTCCAGGTTCAGCCTATGTTTCAGCGCAGAACCCATTCGGTTCCTCTTCTGGAGACTTACCCGGAGCGTCCCCTTTCCTTGCGGGAAATGTAACTTTCATGGTTGATCCAGAGATCAGAAATCCTTACTCGGAACAGTGGAACCTAGGTATCGAACAACAGTTTGGAAGCAATGTGCTTTTCTCGCTCAACTACGTTGGCTCTGAGTCCCATCGGCTCGATCTCGGCGGATTTTACAACACCGGGACACCCCAAGCCGGCGTCTCTTTCGCAACGAGGCAGGCGGCAGGAACCACTGGCCAGCCATTCCCCTATACCGTGCCGAATCGCTGGGACCGCTCAGGAGGAAACAGCACCTATCACGCGCTTCAAGCCTCGCTGGTCAGAAGATTCGCCTCAGGCATTGCCTATCAGGTCGCCTATACCTGGAGTAAAGCAATCGATGAAGGCGATTCTGGCTGGTTCGGAGCCGAGGGTTTCGCTTTGGAAGACCCTTACAATCCTCGTGGTAGCCGCAGTGTAGCCGCCTACAATATCCCGCAGTTGTTTACCGTGAATCTCAACTACGATCTGCCGTTCGGAAAAGGCAAGCCATTTGCCACCGGTCACAGCGTTATCGACTACATCATCGGCAACTGGCAGGTGAACTCGATCTTCCTAGCACGATCAGGACAGGCCTTCAACGTCACTGCTGGCGGCGATATCGCCAACACTGGCAATGGGGCAACCTATGAGAGGCCGAATCTCATCGGAGATCCGCATTTGGCCAAGCGATCCCGGAGTGAATGGTTCAACACCGCGGCATTTTCTGCTCCGGCCAGCGGTACTCTCGGCAATGCGGGCCGCAATCTTCTTCAAGACCAGACCTACTGGGATCTCGATTCGTCCGTCATCCGCAGGTTTTCAATCCACGATGCCATTGCCCTTGAACTGCGCGCAGAGGCCTTCAATGTACTCAACCATCCTGTTCTGGGTACGCCAGCCGCTTCCGTGACCACACCGTCCAGCTTCGGCCAAATAACCTCAACTGCCAATAGCCAACGCCTCATGCAATTCGCCGCAAAATTGGTGTTCTAACCAAAGTCCGAAAGGCAGATAAGTCTGCCTCGCAAAGCGGCAGATGCAGCCCCATCTGCCCCCACTTAGCAGCCACATGCCAGGCCATCCACCTGCAACCTACGGCACGAATCACGCTGACTCCAGCGTGATTCGTGCTGGTGCTGCTATTGAGAATTCACAAAGCGTCAGATCCATCGTTGGAGTGAACTTTGAAATACGTTACCCGTGCCTATACCTTCCGCGTTGCTGTTGTCACGGCATTCGCCGCCCTGGGAGCATCGGCCTTTGCGCAACTGGAAGGCACCAAGCCGGACAACCGCCCAGTTGACCACCCCGTAGCCGCCATCCAGGATAGCGAAACGACTGGCCAGCGTAACGCTCGTATGCAATGGTGGCGTGAGGCACGCTTCGGCATGTTCATCCACTGGGGGCTCTACGCAGTCCCCGCCGGCAGCTGGAAAGGCAAGCAAATTCCAGGCAACGCTGAATGGATCATGAATGGTGCGTCTATTCCGGTTGCGGACTACAAGGCGCTGGCCTCGCAATTCAACCCAGTCGGCTTTAATGCCCACGACATCGTTGCCCTTGCTAAATCTGCTGGCATGAAGTACATCATAGTCACCGCCAAGCATCATGACGGCTTCGCCATCTTCGACTCCAAGGCAGACCCCTTCAACATCGTCGCTGCCACTCCCTTTAAACGCGATCCCCTCAGGGAGCTGGCTGAGCAGTGTAAACGGCAAGGCATCCGACTCGGGTTCTATTACTCCCAGGATCAGGACTATGTCGCACCGGGCGGAGCAGCGTACAAAACCGGCGATCACAAACCTCCCGCCTTTCACTGGGACAAAGCGCAGGATGGCGATTTTGCAGCCTACCTTCACACCAAGGCCATCCCTCAGCTCAAAGAACTGCTATCCAACTATGGTGAATTTCCCGACGTGCTCTGGTTCGACACTTTTACCAGCGATATAACCCCTGCTTTAGCCGGTGAGATCGTAACCCTCCTCAACCAACATCCCAAGCTGATCTGGAACAATCGACTCGGAGGGACATATCAAGGCGATACCGATACTCCCGAACAGTACGTCCCTCCGCAAGGCTTCCCGGGACGCGACTGGGAGTCCTGCATGACGATCAATGATTCATGGGGCTACAAATCCAGCGACACTCATTTCAAATCCACCGAGGCTCTTCTGCGCAGCCTGATCGACGTTGCCAGCAAGGGCGGAAACTATCTCCTCAACATCGGTCCCGACGCACATGGCATCGTCCCACCACCTGAGGCCGAGCGCCTTCGCCAGATGGGGCAGTGGCTGGCAGTCAACGGCGAAGCCGTCTATCAAACCAGGCCAACTCTCTTCGGTCCTGAAGATGGCTACTTCAGTCCCACGGAGATTGACAAGAACGGTAAACCTAAGTTCATCCCCACTTGGAATTGGCGTTCGACCACATCGGCCAACAAGATTTACATCGAGATCTTCACCTGGTCCCCAGGCCATTTCTATCTCGACAAGCTTCCTCGTAGAGTCACAAACGCCTATCTGCTCGCAGACCCCGCGCACACTCCACTCAAACTGACCCGGAACGGCAACTCTCTCGATGTACAGCTGCCAGCAAAAGCGCTCGACCCCATCGCTACCGTCCTGGTGCTTAACTCGAACTAACCCCAAGCCTGTGTTGGGTCCAGGATCTCGTGCGTTCCCGTTGCCGCAGACGATGACTCCCGCCGCTCCATATGGATATCTACGATGCAACCGGCCGTCAGAGTGCGATGATAGAGAGCGAAGCCGATCCAGGGCGTTCTGCTGCTCTGCTGCCGCAACTATCATTTGTTATTTTGTTCCACTGGCCCTTAACGCACAAGCATCTTTTACTTGTGCGGAGACTGGCTCCGCACAGGTGTAACTGGTAGCGTCGTCGATGCTTCCCGCTCCTTTGTACCGGGCGATGCGTGGATATGGGCATAAAAGACGCTGTCGTACGATCGAACCGCCGCCTGCAACTGGTGCCGTTTTACTGGCAATCATTGCCTCCGGAGGGGCTCCCTTTTCCACCCATTGCACTACAGCATCCAGGGCGTTGAAGTTATTAGGCCCGGGACCGCCGCCGCAATGCGCCATCCCTGGAACCATGAAAAGACGATAGGAGCTATCGACGGTACCAAGCCTCGATCTCAGTGAACTCCCGTTCATCCCTTCATCACGAGTTACAACCGCATCGTAATACTGGATGGCTGCTTCCGGCGCCACAATTGGATCGCTCCAGCCGTGATACACCAGCAGTTTATGACCATGCTCGCGAAACGCGTCGATATCCGGATCAGTCGCATTGACAGAGCTTCCAAGTCTTGCACGAAGTCTGTCTACATCGTGGTCAAAATCAAAACTACGCCAATCCCAATCCGCGCCGAAGACCCATTTGAAGATGGGAGCATATGGAGCCGGATCCACGGAGCCAGGAGCAGGAGCCAATTTGTCCCATCCCATCTCGCTACCTCTGGCAAGTCCGGGATAAAGGCTTGCGGCTGTTCGCGGATCGACTGGCCCAGAGTAAATCCTTCTAGCTGTTTCCACCTCGGCTGGGGTTAGGCAGGCATATTGAGCACTGCCTTTGCACACGAGTGTGCCAGGATCGAATTTGCAACGTGGCGGATCAGCAATCAATCCGTCTTTCACCCCATCCAGCGAATCGCACGCATCCGTGACGGCTTTCGCAAGCATTGCGATCTTCGCCTGTGGCAGATAGGCCTCAGCGCTTCTTTGCGGCATCGCGAAATCCCACAGAATGCCAACATGCACTCCCGTGCGGTTGTTGGCCGCTGCTCCGCTGACGATTCCGTCATAGTCATCTGGGAAACGCTGCGCCTCCATCAAGCCCTGCTCTCCGCCTGTTGAACATCCGACAAAATAAGACTTCTCTGCCGGGTGTTTATAGTAGGTTGACACAAGTTGCTTCGCCAGCACCGTCATGGCATGGGTTGCCCGGTAGCCCCAGTCTGCCCAGCGCTCTGGGCGATCCACAAATACACTTGCGTCGGCGCCGGGGGGCACTGACGTGCCCATATCTGTATTCGCGACGGCATACCCGAGCCGGACCCCAGCAGCCAGAGAGCCATAATTGATGCCGCCGGCAAGGCCGCCATTACCTGTACCTTCAATACGTCCGTTCCAGCCAGCCTGAGGCATCCATAACTCAACTCGGATCTCGGAGTCTATGCTCGGCGTGATGGTTGCCGCTACCCGGCAAAAAGCCGGAAGATCGCTGATCGGTTGATTGCTTGGGAGAACAAGTATGCCGCTCGCGAGAACCTCGGCCTTTGTAACGACTACATCCGTCAAGTGCAGTGCCGCTAGGCTTTCGCATTTACTTGCAAAGGCAGGTAGTGCAGAAAATACGACTACTGCTGCCACCAAATGACTGGCGGCCTTTTGTACCCGCGATATGGTACCGACTCGAATCGTCATACCTTAGTATCCTCCAGGCATGTCAACGCCGTACGAGTTAGCTAGTGCTCGCATAAAACAGGATGCATGCTGCGCGGGAAGACGCCACTCCAAGAGTGGTCAGCGATCCGCAGTTCGAATCTCTTCCTACTTCTTCTAAGTCGAAGATCACTTACCGAAACATCCTCTGCTTCGCTCGCTCGCTCGATCGGTTCGTGTGAAGCCACCTTCTGTGGATAGGAGGCGCGACTTGGGGGAAAGTGAATGACCGTTGCCACAATCGCTCGAAGATAAAAGAAAATGGCTTACTTGTCGGCATAACACCCAAGTAAGCCAATTCTTCATTGCTTTGATACCCCAAAATTGAATTTGAGCGCGAATTGCAGCTCGCGTGCGTCGTTAGGACTGTCGCGAGTCGTCGTAATCGAGGCAAATGCTGAGCTCGATGGATTGAGGTTTCCTGGTGGTCCGAAGCTAGGCGTATTCGTTAGGTTGAAAGCCTCCGCACGAAATTCCAGGTTTGTTGTTTTGGAAGTGTGAAAGATCTTTTGTATACCAACGTCACCGCGATGGAACGATGGTCCGTATGCCCCTTGACTGGGTGATTGACCAAGCGGTGAAAAGTCTGTTTGACCCACCGTTGCTACAGCTTGAGGAGTGGAAAAGCCAGCGGCATTGAACCAGTGAGACACGGTTCTCGCCTGTTGATAGATCTGCCCTGGCCTTGCCAGTGCATTACATCCGAGAGATGTAGACGTGCTGCTTGAACAACCGACGACTAACGGATTGCCGCTCTGGTACGTGACAATGGCATTCAGGTTCCACCCTCCCAACAGCAGGTCGCCTATGCTTCGTTTATTGATCCAGCGACGGCCAACACCGACAGGAAGCTCCCATCCAGCCCCAGAGTGAAAGACATATTTTGACTCGAAGTCCATCTCGCCATAGTCTCCTTTGATGCCAAAACCCGCTACATTTGGCGCTCGATAGGACTTGGCACTGAATAAGCTGGAATCGGATCCATCCCCGAGCGCCTTTGACCAAGTGAAGTCGGCGATCAGATTTGTCCCATGGCTGGCCAATTTTTCGTACTTCATCTGCAGTGAATTGAAGTTGTTTGAACCTTCAAGCCATTCGTAGTAGTTGCTTCTAGGAAGGCCGGGATACGGGACGTAATTCGTAATGCTGGTGCCGGCGGGCAAGAATACAGGAAGTAATTCCGACACTGTGTTGCTGTAGATGTCGGATTCGATATGATGCGATTGGGTCCCAACATAGCCCATTTCGACATACTGGAACTCTGCAATCTTGTACTGCACGCTGAGGTTCATGTCTTCTACAAAGGGAACATGCGAATAGTACTGAATACCGCGTGGCCCAATCTGCGATCCAATGACAGATGCGGGGTTCAGAGGCACATTGGCTAGCCCTTGACTGATGGGACCGATGGATCCGTCATTGCTGATGCCCCCCGCAGTTGCGGAGGAGAGATTGACACCAAAGGTGAACGGGTAATTATCGCCGGTATTGTAACCATCTCCGCGTGCGTAGATGCCTGCATAAAATACCCCATAGCCTCCGCGGATGACGGCACGCTGCAACGGTTGCCATGCAAAACCTACGCGGGGTGAGAAATTGGCCTTGGGCAACTCTCCTAAATCATGATTTCCGGTATATTCGAGAGAAATATTTTGAGAAGCCAGAAGGCTTGTGAAGGATTGCGACAGAGAAATGTTCTTGCTGCGATCATCAATCAGATACTTCGACGAGCCATCTCTTGAGGCAAACGAGGGAACGAAGTTGGCGGCTCTTCCATTGTGGTCCGAGCCGAGTGAGAAATACTCATAGCGAACCCCGACATTGAGGGTGAGCGAAGGGCTGATTTTCCAAGTATCGTTAAAATAAGTTCCAAAGTAAGGCTTGCGATAGTCTTGCTGAGATAGAGGAGATGCCTGGATGTTGCTCGCGCCTCCGACGTAGTTATATGTGTAGCATCCCGCTGCTGTAGGCGGGCCTTGCGTGTTGGTAAGGGCGGCGCATCCAGCAGTCACAGTCGAAGGAATGGGTTGAATCGCGAACTGTGCAATACCGGTGCTGGCCGTATTAGAGCCTGCAGGAGTGCTCTGATCCGTGTACTGTCCGGTGAATGTAAAGTAACCGTGTGGGAATTGCGAGCTATAGAGCGCGTTCTTGACGCCTTCAAATTGAGCCCCAAATCGCAACGAATGATGACCGGCTTCCAAAGAGACGTTGTCGTTGTACTGGCTTTCGGAGCCAATTTCATTCAGCGGGTCATTGTTGTGTCCACCCAGGGTGGAAAGTCCCGTGATGGCCATTTGGGTCAGTCCGCCGTTGCCCGCTCCATCTGGGATGCCGGGAATGCCGTACTGCGCATTCACTCCTGTCATGCCTCCAAAAGGCGCGAGCCGATTCATATGGATTCGGTTATAGCCCACGCGAATCTCGTTCACAAACCTCGGCGAGAAAGCATGTGTGCCTCCGAGAGCGGCGCCAAAGATGGTTGTATCCTGATTACCCGACGTGGCCAAGGCGCCACATTCTGCCAGGCTCGGGCAAGGGGTGGGAATAATCTCAGGATTGACGGTATAGCTGACACGGCCGAACAGTTGATCTTTGTCCGAGAAATTATGATCGATGCGAATGTCGAATCCGTCGAAGCTTGCTTGTAGCACCGGCGCATTGACATAGTTGTTCGTGATCTGTCCCCCGCCGGCATTTGGCTGAGGGTACAGGGCGAGCAGCTGGGAGGCGACAGGGGATATCCTGTCTGCCGGAACAATGTTGCCTGCAAAAGGCTCCCGCACGTAGCCTGAGCTTGTCGCCGTCATGCCTGTGACCGGATCCACGTAACCGGAACTCAGATATCTGGTCGTCGCCGGATCGAAGACTGTTCCGATGGCCGTTTTACGTCCGAGTATGTCCGTTTGAAAACCCGTCTGGTAGGTAAGCAAATCGCTATAATTAGTGAAGCCTGACGACTGTTCAAGCGCTGTGGGCACGGACTCGGTATATCCCTCTCCCTGGCGGATACGCTGGCCCTCATAGTCTCCGAAAAAGAATGTCTTATTGTGGCCATTGTAGAGATGCGGAATGACAACAGGTCCGCCGAGTGCGAAGCCATACTGGTTGCGCCTGTATTCAGGTCTCGCCACGTGTCCCCGGTTTAGAAAATAATCGTTTGCGTCTAGATCACTATTACGGATGTATTCCCAGAGATTCCCAAATAATGTGTTCCCACCAGACTTGGTGACAGCATTGATCACCGCTCCGCCCGAGCGGCCATATTCTGCGCTGTAATTGGCCGTTTCGACACGGAACTCAGCCAGCGCCTCCGGAGGTGGTTTGAGGGCGTAAGAAGTGCCGTTCCCAAAATCCGCCGCGTCACTATTGTTGGTAATTCCATCGAGGAGGTAGTTGTTGAAAACCTCGTTCGTGCCGTTGGCGACAAATGTTCCGCTCTGTATCTCTCCGTGTCCACTGTCATAGACCGTTGTCGTCGTGCCGGGTGCAAGTTGCGCGAGGAGTGTGTAGTTTCGTCCGTTGAGCGGTAATGAGTTGATCTGTGGCCCGGCAATGACTTGACCGACGGATGCGGACTGCGTCTGTAGGATAGGTTCGCCCGCGGTTATTTCCACAGTCGATGCGACCGAGCCAACAGGCAAACGAAGATTGACAACCACCTGTTCCTGGATCGAAACAGAAACGCCTCTTTGCTGCACATTTTCAAAACCCGCAGCGTTCGCCTCAACGGTGTACGTGCCAATTTTGACTGGCGTGAAAAGATATGCACCATCCGAAGCTGTCTGCAGCGTCTGCCTAAACCCTGTGGCTTCGTTATAAATCACAACAGAAGCCGCGGAAAGTTTTGCTCCGCTCGAATCAGTTATAGTTCCCTGAATACTGCCTGTATCGATTTGGGCCCATGCGGACAGCCGGATCAGCAGGAAGGCCCACGCAAGCATCCATGCTCCACGGATGCCTCTTTTCCGCGGGTTAAGCGATACGTTTGATAATTGCAATTTTGATGAATCAATTCCAAGCTTCCACAAGTGCATCATTGTCTACTCATTCCCACAAAGAGCGAAGGTAATGTGTTAAAGCGCAAGTTATTGTTTGGCCGCTTCCGGTGGCTGGTCTAGTGATAGGGAACTTACACCCGAAAGGTAAGAAGAATACGGCTACGGCGCAAGGTTACAAACCGTTATGACGCGATAGACAAACGAAATATGACGGGAACTGCGTGGCTGGCCGAACAGTGTAAGCAGCTATCATCACACAGGCCAAAAACGAATTCACATCAGGGGTTGTCGGCTTATTCTTGATGTGAATCAGCCAAATCAGCCGCTTGAATCTCCGTTGTCTGCTGTACATTTCCAGCGGCTGGTAAACTTGCGCACGACCTGAAAATTGTCACGCCTGTAATGACCTGAATACTGAATAGAGGTTCCATCGAAGAACAGGGTGGTTTCCGTACGCAGCTCGCAGTCCCTAGTGGTCCCAGGCGAAGAGAGCCGTATGAAATTGGCATGGCTGAGGGGTGAGGTTTGATTGAGAGCGTTTCCGTCTTCCCGAGCATTCAGCAACGACACCGTTCTGCGCCCTCCTGAAAGAGCGGGGAGTGTGTTTGAACCCACCTGCTGCAGACAGGACGGGATGCAAATCACGTTCGGGCTGTCGCAGCCTACCTCATCCACATAGTCCGCACATTGGAACTTATCAGCTTAAGAGGTGTCGAACTCACCTAAATAGAAGCTGGCGTACGCTGGGCCAACTATAGCGGACCTGAGCGAAGAGGTAAACGCACGGATACCTCTCCAAGAGTTTTTGTGAAGATTGCCCGACAGTGGCTGCGTTTTCACGACTCTCTGGTGTTGCCGGTAATGCCAAAGGGACGATTTGATGAGCAACTTGCCGAATTCAAGAGTGCTCTGGCATCACGCGGTCTGGCCCCCTGCGCGATCAGGACCTACATTGAACGAATACGGATTTTCTTGCGGTGGGCATCGGATCGCCACAAAGACCCTTCGTCCATTTCCTTGCAAGATGTAGACGACTTTCTTGCCGGGCACCGTGAGGCGGGATGGTGTCTCATAACGCTCACAAGTCATTGCATTTCACCGTTTTGGGCCTGTTGTTGCTGCTCGGGTTTCGAACTCGCATTGGCCTGGTTGGAGGTTCATCCCTCATCTTCGTACTCATGTTCGGGACAAGCATTCGCCAGGACTGGAGCACTGCCGGATTACAACTGATTTATGCCACAATCTTCGCCTGTCTATTGGCGTACCGCGAAGGCGACGTCTACTCTCTTGACGTTTTAGTATGCTCCCGAAAAGGTTCGGCTTTGGATTCTCGTTGAAACGGCCGGAAGAAGTGAAGTCCAGATTGCGCCAGGCTTGCATGATGTTGCAAAGAATTCTGGAAGCAGGCTGTAACTTCTCACGGCTCTAGACCCTCTAACGGCCCAGTTAGCATGTCCCGCTTCCTCGACGAGCCATTCGGCAATCGTAACGGGGGCACAGATTCACCACAAACCCCAAGGAGAATCGCAGTGCATTTTCAAAAGCTTCAGAAATCAAATCTCTGGCGCGCCCGCATGATGCTGGCGGCCACGTCTCTCATCAGCGCACTGGCAGCTCAGGGCCAACAGGGCCGCAGCATCCTGGTGGTCACAAGCACCAACAACGCAAGCAGCAATGCAGCGGTCGTATTCAATCTCAAACCAGGGGCCACGCCGTCGCTTTCCCTCCAGCAGACGTTGCCCACGGGCGGCCAAGGCGGTGCAGCAGGGACCGCTGGAAATCTACAGTTCGAGCAAGAGTTAGGGGCGGTCGCGAACTTCGGATCAAACACCGTGAGCCAGTTGGTTCGGACCGGCAATTCCATCCGCATTGGGAGCACGATTCATCTGGCGGGTGAATGCGAGAGGCCCGATTCTTTGGCCTTGACCCAGAATCATCTTTTCGTGCTCGGCGCCAATTGTGCCGAGGTCCATTCGTGGCCCGAGGGTTATGTGGATGGGCCGGTTGTTACCCTGCCTGATTCGACGGCAGAGCAAATCGCGGTGGGCGAGACATGGGCGGCTGTTACCCTGGGCTCGGGATCGCTCCTGCAACTCCCGCTTACCCCAAATGGATCGCTCAGCGGGGCGAGCACTGACATAACGTTGCCCAGCGACGCGGATAGTGTTCCGCTTGGTGCAGCGTTCTGGGGAGATATTCTGGGCTTCACTCCTGCGCATAGTGTCGACAGCTTCGCGGTCGTGAACAATAGCGGCGACGTCTTTCCGATTGCAGGACCCGCGCCTGCGTTTCCCAGCAACGCGCCTTGCTGGGTGGCCAAGGGACCGGGCAACGTCTGGTACACGGGTAACGCCCCAGGCGATGCTGTTTCCGAATTTTTTACCGATAGCCAGGGCGGGGTCTTTTATAAATCTGTATCGCTGCCAGGCTCGCCGAAGGATTTGACGGTCTCTCCTGATAAAAAGTGGCTGGCCGTTATCTACACCTCTGGCGGCGAAGGCTATGTCGCAGTCTTCTCCATCGACAGATTTGGGGATCTGACGCTTGTGTCGACCTCAAGCTCTATCGGCGTCCCTGCGTTTCTCGGCGTGGCGATCAGCGAATAACCCACTTGATTTACCCTCGTCTTGCCTGGCGGGCGCAGCCCGCCGGCAGAACGAGAGTAAAGACAGATTGGAAGCGTTTATTGTCGCGCAGGCTCGGGTAGCGATATGAATCTACGAAGGCCATCCATTCGCTTTGGCTTAGGTCGTCGGAGGGTTTAGGACCGACCAAATGAGTTTCGTGCTTTCGAGTTTCCTGAGCTCGAATCGAAGGGATCTCCAGTTCTGTCATAGAGCCCTGTAACTTTCCCCGCCGTACTGGCTCTCATCAGTATCCGTCATCGGAAGCCGATCCTCGGTAACCGCTCCATAGCTTCGGCTAAAAGACCCTTGCAGAGACTCGCATTTTGAGATAAGAACTGTGATCTGTCAGCCGTTTCCCCAATACCTTTGTTTAGGGCGCACAACATGAGCGGGCAACGTTCTTTTAGGATGAGTCGCTTTCTTCGTCGCACCCTTTTGGGAGCCGCGGCGGCGTTTCTTGCATCTCTACTCGTCGCTGCGGTCGGCCAGACTAGATCGCCAGAATTACTCTGGGGTACGATCGCTGGCATCGCCTATTCGCTCGTTGTCCCACCGGCTCGTGGAACTTACATGGAGCAGGCAATGACTGCAGGAGCACTCGGATTTCCTATCTGGGGTCTTCTTCTGCCTCTCAAATCGTCTGGACACATGCGTTGGAGCGCAGAGGCGATGCGAAGTGATTTTCCCGCACTTGTAGCTTGGGTCTTATTCGGAGTCGTATTTGGTATGCTGCTTCAGGCTCTGACCGATCTCGCGGAAGCAATTCTGGGACCTGAGTATTTGGGTGCCGCGATAGCGGAAGGAGTTCGAAAGCGAATTGTGATTCTCGGCGGCGGATTCGCCGGCATGAAGACGGCCGAGCGGCTGGAAAAGCTCGCGGTCAGCCGTCACTCTGCGACAGTTACTCTGGTGAGCGATACAAATTCGCTGCTGTTTACGCCCATGCTCGCAGAAGTGGCGGGAAGTAGCCTGGAGCCAAGCCACATTAGCGCACCGCTTCGCAGCAGCCTGGCTCAAACAGAGTGCATTCGAGGCAGAGTGACCGGAGTCGATCTGGAACAGCGGACTGTCTCATTGGACAATATGAACGGCGATGCTCAGCTTCATCTCGAGTACGACTATCTCGTGCTTGCTCTGGGTGGAGTGGCAAATTTTCTCGGCAACAAAGATGTCGAAAGGCTCGCTTTCAGTTTCAAAAGCTTATTCGATGCCATCCGCATCCGGAATCATGTCATAGAAATGTTCGAACGCGCCGATCGGGAGCCTGATTCGATGATACGAAGAAGGCGCCTGACTTTCGTGATAGCCGGCGGGGGCTTTGCGGGGGTTGAATTGGCTGGAGCTCTGAACGATTTTGCTCGCGGGATACTCCTTGACTATCGTAACGTCCAGTGCTCGGATGTACAGGTGATCCTGGTTCATTCTCGCGAGCGAATTCTACCAGAACTGACCGAATCGCTCGCTGTGTATGCGCTCAAATGCCTTGAGGAACGGGGCGTCTGTTTTCGTTTGAATGCTCGGGTCAAGGGAGCGGCACCAGGAGCAATCGACGTTAGCGACGGTACGATCAATTCCGACACGCTTATCTGGACAGCGGGTACAGCGCCGAATCCGCTTCTGAACTCCATGACGTTGGAAAAAGACAAGCGTGGCGCCGTCATTGTCGATCGCACCTTGACCCTCCAAAATCGGCCGGGCGTTTGGGCCCTGGGGGACTGTGCTGCAGTGACGGACGCAACCACAGGTCAGCAATGCCCGCCGACCGCTCAATTTGCCATTCGAGAGGCAGAAGCCGTTGCAGAAAATATCTTAGCCGTCTTGAGGGACAAACCTCAGAAGGCCTTTCACTTCAAATCTCTTGGGTCTCTCTGTGTCATTGGACATCAGACAGCTTGCGCTGAACTAGCAATACCCTTTACCACTTCCGGCTTGCTGCAGTTCTCTGGACTTTCAGCTTGGCTGCTGTGGCGAGGGATCTATTTGTCGAAATTGCCGGGTCTGGAACGGAAGATTCGGGTCCTGATGAATTGGACTCTGGAGATGTTCTTTCCGCGCGATATCGTGCAAATGATCGATCTTGAGTAGGAAAATTATGCAGACCCATCTGGGGACCAACATGAGGAACAGCAGCCGTCTCAGGATGCACGGCCAGTTGATAAATATAATGATTGGTCTTTCCGCTGGCCTTGCAGGAGGCCTTGCAAGAGGCGTCGTTCTCCAGCGGCCGATCTTGACATCGGCACTTTATGGTGCGGTGTTCGGTTTACTGTTTGCGTTGCTGGTCGCGAGGCTCGCTTCAAGTGCGGGCACCGGCTTGATCTGGGGCTTGGGTTCTGCCTTCACGATTTGGCTACTTTTCTCCAGCCGTGTCATGCCTATATTCTCTGCTGTGTCACACTCCCGTGCGATGCTCGACGATGTTCGGTTACGCTTTCCCGACTTAGTTGGAGATCTCTTGTGCCTCGGAACGCCTGTTGGCCTCGCCGTGGGTACGTTTGGCATCCGGCAGACAAACCTCGATCGCCCTCGATTCAGTTGGGGACGTGCCGTAGTCGCCGGCGGCCTTGCCGGGATCTTCGCAGGTTTGATTTTCGGCTATTGGATGCTCGTGGGAAGCTTCTTTCCTCTATTAGCTGGCTTGACGCAGCCCTCTGGACGATTCGCAGAGGCTACCGCTCAATTCGCTGTAGCCATCACCATTGGCGCCGCCTTTGGCGTTCTTTTCCAGCGCGATGTTCACAGTTATGGTTCGTGCATGGGCTGGGGACTTGGTTTCGGAATCTTTTGGTGGTTTCTTGGCCCTTTGACGCTCTTTGCTTGGATTTCTAGACTTCCTCTAGATTGGTCGGCGCAAAATGCGAACGATCTCTATGGTCCATTAATTGGCCACATCCTTTATGGATTAATACTCGGGGTGAGCTACGCGACGTTTGACAGAGTCTGGCTGCGCCTGTTCTTTCAATCTGACCCACTGAATAGAAAGCCCGAGGGGCCTGGGCTTCACTTTCTTCGATCCTTGCAATGGGGTGCAGCGGCTGGACTGGCTGGCGGGTTGATCTCGGGCCCTGTAATGTTCGCTACCGGTGTGTTGACTCGAGTTGCCGGAACGGATACATCCCTCACAAGTGTCGGCGGCCTTTTGACGCATCTGGTAATAAGCACGCTCATCGGAATGAGTTTCGGTCTCCTGTTTCGGGACGAATCCCCTAACATTCCTGCGGGTGTGCTTTGGGGATGCCTTTTCGGAATGATCTGGTGGTATGCGGGACCGGTAACATTACTCCCGCTGTTCTTGACGGGCGAGATCGACTGGAGAGCAGGCGCCATTTCATCACTTCTTCCTGCCCTCATCGGTCATCTGCTCTATGGAGGTTCTACAGCATTTTTCTTCATACTGCTGGAACGCCGATACATTCGGCGAATCAGGCTCAATTCCCGTCCGGCGAACCTCGATTCGCCGCCGCAACGTCCCTTGGGCAACCCAGCTCCTGCGTTGTGGATGTTTGCCATCGGCTTGGGAATGTTGCTCCCGATCCTCTTGGGTTGATCGGTTGTCCAAGCAGCTTTCCTAATACCGAACGGCGCCGGTATATAGTTATAGGGAGGAATGGACGCGCTGCATCACCACACTGATCCGTCGAATCCAGAAGCGCCAGTGACACATCTGGGAAATAAGGACGGGGCCGCACTGCCGGGAATCATAGGCTGGTCAAGCTTTGGCTTTGCTTTGCTTCAAAGCATTTGTACGCTCTTCGCAGCCGTTGATGGATTTCGCGTAATGCTCGGGATCAGTTCCCTTCTCATCAGCGCCTCCGTTGGTTCATTCCTCGATCGAATTCATTCGGACTGGATTCGGATTCCGATGATCCTATTTGCTCTCGCAGGGTCATTGCTAAACATCGCTGTTCTGATACAGGTTCGGCACCTCCGCAACCGGCCGGCGTCCAAGTGGCGACAGATGGCGCCCACTCGGCGGAAGATCCGAATGGAGTATCTCCAACTTCTCCTCTCTGTCGTCACTCTCATCTTTATCGGCATCGAGGAGTTCTTACACTTTCGGTTATTCCATCACCTGTGAACGCCGTTTGATTGTGAGCGACATATATCGAGCTCGCTTTACCGAAAATATGCGCGAGCAAGCGAGTGCCCCGCAAAACTGACATGGCGAGCGAAGCCCGTATCCGCATGGCTGTATGTTCCGAGAATTATCAGACTGAACTTAGGCATCCCGACGCTGGTTCCACTGTTGGGCAAATACCTGACCCACCTCACTGTACACAGGCCCAGGAATTAGGCGCGGGCGACGACTACATTGCCGAAAGCTCCGCGTCCAGACGCGCGTGCAGACGCTCGCTGTAACCCAGGGGGAGCTCGAAAACGCGCTCGTCCGCGGTCAAGATCAAGATGTTTCGAGTGGAGTCCATGATCGCAGAGCAGAGCTCACAGTGGTCAAGATGTATTTGCACTTGCGCCAGTGTCTTGGCATCGAGCGTTCCATCCAGATAACCGGAGATATGTTCCCAGACGTGCTTGCATTCTATAACCATGGAAACCACCTCCGTCTCGGAGAATCCTTCTGCGGGGGTATCTGTCGCAACTGCGGCGCCAGGACCTTTTGCAACATGATGCGAGCTCTGTGAAGCCTCACCTTCACCGAACTCTCGGTGATCTGGAGCAGTTCTGCTGCCTCTGCGATACTCAACTCCTCAACATCCCGCAAGAGGAACATTTCGCGGTACATCGGCGGTAACTGGCCGACAGCTGTCTGCAGCAGTGAACGAATCTCCTGCCGCTCCAGGGCCTCCGAAGGGATCTCACGCCAGTCTCTTAAGAGCGCGGGAGAGACGTGCCCTTCGGCACCAGGTTCCTCGTCGAGCGACTGCAACACTACCGTCTTCGCCTTGCGAAGGCGGCCGCGCGCCTCATTCAACGTGATACTGATGAGCCAGGTTCCAAACTTCGCTTCACTTCGAAAGCTGGCTAGATTCCTATATGCCCTAAGGAAAGCCTCCTGCGCTGCATCCTCAGCATCGGCCTCGTTCTTTAGGAACGAGAGCGCCATCACATAGACCTTCCGTTCATATGGACGAATCAACTCGTGAAACAAGTGCGCTTCGCCACTTATGATGGAGGCGATCAGCTGTGCTTCATCTCGTAGCTCGGCTGCTTTGGTCATCCTATGCTTTCTCAGGTGTGAAGCGTCTTGCCAGTAGAGTATCCACAGAGAAAAAGCCTGCGCCAAAAATAAGGACAAGCAGAGAAGCGAAGAGAAATGGATAGGGGTCTGCGGCGTAAATCTTGCCGGGGTCGGAAAAGAACGACACAGGGGCATCGCGGTCGGCGGTCCAGTATGCAACGAGCATATTTACGGAAAGCAGCAACGCGATTAGGCGCGAACCAAGTTCCAGGGTCAGAAAGATTCCACGAAAAAACTCCAGGCCGGCGACGAAGTGCGCATTTACCGAAGGAAACGGGATGTTGAGGCTTGCGAAGAACCCAGTAATTCTGGCGATGTCGTGCATCTTGCCCCAACCCGTCTGCGCTAATTGCCTACCCCAGTCGAGCCTTATGGCAAGTTGTAGTGGAGATTGGAGAGTGGAGGCAGCCTCCGCTCCACGGGAATACAAATAGATCAAAGGTTTCACGCCTTCTCCTCAGTATCCAGACAGGTCAGGGCTCTTGATGACCTCCTTGAACGACCTCTCCAATGGTCATTAGAGAAAAAGGCGCACGAATGGTTACACATGCAAGCGAGATCGTTCGATCACCTCGCGGTGTTAGCGTTTTGCAACTCCTTCAGCACGTCGCTGGCCGCTGTCCGGTCCCCGTGCCCTTGGCTGACCTTACGGTAGAAGATGATGTCGTGCCGATCAATCAGGAATGTGGAAGGATACGCCGTCTCATTTGGAGCGTCCCAGCGCAGTCCGTATTGGTTGGTGAACTTGTAGTCTGGATCGATCACAAGGATTACGTTCGGCGGCAGGGGGTTTTCCTTGGAGAGGAACTCTTTTGCACGCTGGTCGAGTTCCGCTGGAGGTCCAGGATAGACGATGAGAACCTGAGTTCCTGACGAAGCAAACTTATCGGCATTCTCGACGAAATCGTGTACCTGACGAACGCAATAGGGGCATTGATAGCCGGGATAGCCGCGGAGAACAACGAGAACCACGGGGCCCTTCCGGGTCAAGGAGCCAAGCTCCACGATCTGTCCTGCAGGTGTAGACAAAGAGAAGGCGGGAGCCTTCCGGCCGATGCCGGGCACACTCTCGAGTGCCTGACCGTGGACGAGAGAAGCGCTGAATAGGATTGCGACTAACGTATTCCGGAACATAAGGCATCTCCTGGCGATACTTCATATGAATCGTATCCAGAGCGTAAGGTTACAGGAATTCTTGAGGCAGACTTGATCATGATTTCGCTGTAACCTGTGCAGCCGGTTTGCATCTCACCTGCAGCAACCAGGAGGCAGCATGAGTTCGTATCCCCGAGGAGTCACGTCGGTCATCCTATGGACATTCTTATCGAGCGCTCTCACGATAGCTGCGCAAACTATTCCGGCAGCCGGTTTAACCTCCAAGCCGAAGGTCGTCCTGGTTGAATTGTTCACCTCCGAAGGATGCTCCGATTGTCCGCCCGCGGATGAGCTGCTTCGGCGGGTCGACAGAAAGCAGACCAGCGCCGGTAAGCTAATCGTTGGTGTCAGCGAACACGTCACCTATTGGAACTATCTTGGATGGTCTGACCCGTTCTCTTTGGACAAATCGGATCAACGTCAGAATGCCTATAGCAATGAGTTTGGTCTCAATGGCGTCTACACGCCACAAATGGTAGTTAACGGAACGGAGGAGTTTGTCGGCAGCGACAGCGCGAAGCTTTCAGCCGCGCTCCAAAAGGAAGATCGGCATCCTTCAGCCGTCGACCTTCGCATCGCTTCTCTGGATTTGGCGGCAGGTAAGGTAACTGTGACATTTTCGGCCGACGGTGTGTTTCCTTCGCAAGGGGTCGACGTTATCGCCGTACTGGCAGACGACACCGATCGCTCCAGCGTTCAGCGCGGCGAGAACTCCGGACACACACTCACCCATGTCGCCGTTGCACGTTCTCTTACCCAAGTGGCTACGCTGAAGGGCGCTACGACGGAGTCGACCGTACAAATACCTTTGCCACACTTTTATCAACAAACGCAAATGCATCATCTCATCTTGATCGCCCAAACCACAGGTACTGGTCCGGTCGTCGGAGCCGATACGAAGTCCTTCTGAAACCCCTTCGGCGTAGGTTGGCATCAAACGTGGCTGTATCTTGGCCATCCTCGTTGCGGTTCCTGATCCAATGGAAAAGTTGGAGTTGATAGCTTGCCTGATCACTGCTGTAAAGCGCTTATCCCAGCGGACTTGCTTGCGCTCAACGTACTGCATCTCGCTAGGTTTGCCACCAGGGAGCGACCTTCTCGTCATCTAGCGCAGATTTCTCTTCTGGACGCTCGTAGAACTGCTTCGATGAGGCCAGGGGACGAATGCTCCAACGCTTCGGTGCGGAGAGAGATAATCTTTGTCACTCCTGCGCGTCGCGTTTCGGTAAGGCCTGCGGAATCGCGTGGTTCTGATATGCGCAGTGCCCCATCCAAGACCCGCGCGGTCGTAAGAACATACGCGTGTGGATTAAGCGAACGCCGGTTGCACTCCGGCCCGGATGGACGATCATTGCCCAGGCCGGACTCGAGGATATGGGTCGGTGAGCCGCAGCGGAATTGCGCTGCTCTACCGATTCGAGACGCAGAGGGAGTTTTCCGTTAACTATCCGGCCCGGCGAATGGACGATTTCTGTGATTGCGTCGAACTGGCGAGTTCATCTCGTATCACGAGCGTCTGAACGCAAGCTCGCCATGATGCGGTCTACCAAGGCATCGGAAACAGGTTGCGGCAGTTCAAACGAGCAACTGTCTGTAACTAACCTGAGGGTTTTGCAACTGGAGTCAAATAACACAGTACACGTGCGGCACTGCGAAAGATGCAACTCCATTTCGCGGCGAACTTCGCCCGATACCTGATTCTCCAGATAGTCGCCAAACTCGGCAAAGAACTCGTCGCACGTGATCATAGTTCGGCTCCTCCCGGGCCCTTTGAGAAGTAAGGCGAGAGCCACTCGCGCAACATGAGGCGGCCTCTGAAAAGCCGCGTCTTGACTGCAGGAACACTTAATCCGAGCCGGCGAGCAGCCTCATCCGTAGAAAGCTGTTCGATGTCGCGGAGCATCAGTACGGCTCGATATGTCGGCGAGAGTTGCAAAATCCCCTTCTCAACGAGCTTGCGCACCTGCGCTTTAGAATAGCTTTGCTCCGGATCGTCCTGCCATGCCTGCACCTGGCGAGGCCGAAAATCCCCATCTTCGCTCGAATCCGCGCTATCCAGGCTTTCGGTGTCCTTTCGTTTGCGAATGAGCTGAAAGGCGGCGTTTCTGGCAATCGCCGAAAGCCATGTACTCACCTTCGATCGACCTTCGAAACGCGCAATGTGCTTGAATGCGCTCAGGAACACGTCCTGCATCGCGTCCTGCGCTTCATCCGTGTTTCCCAGGATCGCGATTAGAGCGCGAAAGACTGACTGGGTATTTCGGCGGACCAGTATCTCAAACGCATCAAGGTCGCCGGCCTGAACCTGCGCTAGAAGTTCGGCATCCGGATCGGCGATCGCTGTGACTAAAGTAGAAATAGAGGATTCTCCGGCCATAGGAGTGCCAGACGGCCGAAAAGGTTTCACGATTGCCTGTTGAAATGCTGCCGGAACTTCGAAGTCCGGCTCGAAACCGAGCCCCATCTGAAGGAAATTCGAGAAGTTGTTGAGCGCGACGACAGCAATGCTTTCCAGGATTTGTTCTTCAGTGAAATTCCGCGTGCGAAGCTCATCCAAATCCTGTGGAGAAAACTCCGCGTGGCGCGCTCCAAGCTTGATGGCGCAATCGACGAGGGCTTTGTCGGCATCTGAAAGTGCGGAAAAATGGTGGTCGACGGCGATCTGGTCGGCTTCCTCTGCCGGCACGCCCATCCCCCGCAACATGTTGGAGTGAACGGCTACACAGTAAGAGTTGAGATTTACGGCCGATACCGCAAGCAGGATCGCTTCTTTCTGGACTCGCGTAAGAATATCCTGCGGCTGGAGGGTATTCCCAACCGCATCGATCTCGGCCTCGATCAAATCGGGACGCAATGATTGCGACCGGAAGAAATTGGGGATGAAGCCGTGAGTTTGGTAGAGCGCTGCGAATGGAGAAAAGCTTTCGGAACTGAGAAAAGGCGAAGGAAGGTAGGGGCCGTTTTGTGTATGCAACCAGCTAGTCGCATCTCGTGAGATTTGGCCTTCGTTCTGCGGCAACGCGCACCGACTGCGCGCTGCGTGTCGTAGAGGAAATTCGGGCTCGACGCGCAATGCCGCGGAGATCGTGCCGCGGTAAACGCCGATGGCCGCCGTCACTGCAACTTCGAGAATAGTCTCATCGGTTAGGCCGGTCGCCCTCAACGACACAATGTCCTCACGACATACGGCGTGGGAGCGCGGGCTAGCTTGCGGCAAAATCGTAACGCTGCGAGATCAGGTTCGGAGAGGACGCTATCCCCGGAATCGAGAAGAAGGCCGTCGATCCGGGCGTCCGTTTCGCCCAGCGTGTACAATACCGAGCAATGCTCCGCCATTGCGTAGAGATCGCGCCGGTCGCTGGCAATTGCCAGGAGGATGCGTTCCTTCTGCAATCGAGAAAGAAGGCCATCACGAAGCCTGGTAGCGCCTTCAAGGCTAGCCTGTGCTTCCATCAAACGTGGGAGCAGACCCTGCGCACGAACTAGCGCCGGCACAAAGCCGAGCGTAGTCTGGAAGGTCGACGGATAATCGATAGGGCTTTCGACCTCGATCTTGTCGGAAGTACTCACTCGCCCTCGCCGTTCAGCGCAAACCCCAACAAGGTGAGTATAGCCGGTTCGGACTGCCGTCGGCTACGAAGCCGCATGGATTCGTCCTGCTGATATGTTGACCAGGCGCGGCGATGTGATTAGCTTCATTTGAAAGGCTTGGACTGATCGATTCCCGCAGACACAGTCGAGGTGCCGTGTGGTTTCACGGTATGAAGTAAAACGGATTCGGCAGTTTTACCGAGTGTTCTGCTTGCGGATTTCCGGCTAAATCACTCATCTAGTCGCCTACATTCAAGACTATCCGAAATCCGTTTGCCACTATCTTCCCACGATCGCCGGACTTGTACTGAGTCACGGTCTCAGCTTTCAGATGATCCACGGGGCGCAAATAGAGTGTCTCCCAGTGGTCGTACCCTTCTGCCTTCAAGTTGGCCTCTGTATTTTCCCGCTGACTCTCGGGTCGGCCGGTTATGAAAAACACTGCGACGTTCTCTCTCTCCGCCTCATGAAATATGCGCAACGTCCCCGCAATTGCCTTTCCGCGCCGAAGCGCCACACACCAGTTCGAATCATTGGGGATGTAGCCAAAGTCATCGTGGGTCTCGACAGCCCAGTTGGAAAGCGCGGTCTCATCAATGTCCAGCACAATTGCCAACTTCTCTCCGTGCTTAGGATTCGCAACGCTCTGTTTGAGGAGGCCGATTGCCAAATCAGCTTGATGTTCCAATTGAGGCTGATAACAATTCGATTCTTTGCACGATTCGTAGTGCTTCAGCTCTTGCTTAACTGTGTCCAGATTTGCCGGTTCGTCCGGCACTGTAACCACCGCCTGCTGCCCACTGACTGTGTAGCAGTAGAGAAATAGGAGCAGACTTAACCGCCGAATCGTCATGGTTATCTCCTTTGCATCGAGATCGGGAGAGGAATAGCACCCTTCGACTCCCACCCAACCGCCACGCCGACAGCGCGATCTTCGAAGCGAATCTGGATATTTATGCTGAGGAGAGGATCGTGGGCGATGGTTGCGCGGATGAAATGACTTGAAGACGTTAATGGGCTGCGAAAACTAGATTTGAACCACGAACATTTAGCGACGTAGTTGCTCAAGAAACTTATTATCAATGAGTTATATTGACTTATTGGTTGAGTTGAAGAGTGCCAAGTAGCTGCAAATGGGTTCAAGGTACTGGTATTTTGGGTTGGATTTGGGTTGGTGGACAGATACCGGCAATGTCGGCTGCACGGGAGATTTGCCGAAGATGTCCTCTCGGTTTCAGCTCTCTTGATCTCAGGCCAAGCGGGAACAACGCCGAAGCAACGATTTCGTTGGAATATCGTTGGAGTTGTGCTATTCTTTTCGTGGAGGTTTCACTATGTCCGCCACGCTTGCCCGCCCTTCCGCCCTGGCCCTTGTTCCGGGACCGACCTGGAGCTCGTTTGAGAAGTTTCGCAAAGGGGGAAATACCACGCTTGAGGAGATCCCCGAGCATGGCGTTGGTACTCTCGTCGGCAAGGGTGTCACTTACCGTGTTCTTCGCGACGCCGATTTCCAGCATCTCGTCGGACTGGCTACCGATGTGCGTCGGCTTCAGCAGGGCCTGAACGTCATTATCCAGGCTGCCAAAGTTGTCGCCAAGCATCCCGATCAGGAACATGTCGAACTTCTGATCCATTCGGCCGCCTTGTTTGCCGGATCTCCCGTTTTGCCGACGCGCGACGGGCATGACGCGTTTCAACTGACCCAGGAAGAGATTGATGCACAGGCTTCGGACGGATTCAATCTGGAGAATGCTGCGATCCCGAGGCCCAGGTTCTAAACATGGCATCGTCACTTGGAGAGCTTGAACGGCAGTTGCGGTCGATCTCGCATAGCGAGGAGGCGATTCAGGCTGTTCAGGCTTTCTCCAATGGACTGGCTGGCACGAAAGGGCGGCTGGAAGTTTGGAACGCGGTCAACGCGATTGTCCGCAAGCCGATTACCTACGCCGAAACTTCGGTCCTCGGCTTTGACACCCCAGACGACCAGTTCTCCGTCCTGCAAGGTGACATCGTTCAAACCGAGGCAGCGTATTTCTATGGGGAACGCATCGCGGGAATGCCCAAATTCGCGGTGCTCAATTCGTCCTGCGATCTGGTGCCTGGTAGGACGGCTCATGCGTCGCTGCTCCGCATTCTTCCCATTCGGAGGGACGAGGAGAGGGCCAAGGAGAAGCTGGGCACACTGCTGAAATTCAGCCGGCGCGATTCCATGTATCTGCCTACGCTGCCGGACGACACCGAAGATGTCGTGGGCAATGCAATCTCCTTTGAAGGCATTTGCCAGATACGGTCTTCTGATCTGTTTCTTGCCAATCGCGCCGCCTCATTGTCTGTAGTCGGGTGGCGCATCTTTGCTTCCTTCGCCCGAACTGTGATGGCGCGCGCTAACCCTCGCGAAGTTGAACTTCGGATGGCACTCGAATAATGCTGTCTTTGCCGTCGGCAATTGTCATTACTATCGTTTCCCGCGCGGGAATCGAACCGGCGCATAGGGATTTGCAGAACTTGTTGTTGAAGGGCCAAAGCCCAGTATTCATGCGCAGCGCAGAAGCTTGAAGGTGAACCGAATAAGGCGATCTGAGCAATTCCGGCAATGGTTACGCACCACCATCGGGCACGGTCTGCTGCCCACAGCACGAGGCGAGCAAGAATAGACAATCGGGCTCCTTGTCTCATCCTGTCAACCCATTGGGGCACTCGTCGCCCGGATGTTTCACAAACTCCAGCTATCGAGCGGCTCGTGCCAGGTCATGCGGTCTAGGATTCGATGCCCTTGATTCTCAATCCACTGTTCGGCCATCCAACCTGCCAGCACGAGTATCGATAGGACCAGGGCTTATAAAAGACTCCTTCTTTCAGGGCGCGCTCAGGTCCTGAGCCGAAGCATCATACAGGGAGCGGTAGAGGGCTGACCGAGGATACAGTGCTGAAT
>Ga0224527_1000277_pt1 | contig 38775 bp, 37 predicted proteins | sample CBST0metaG_FD_179882 | JGI IMG/M metagenome (GOLD analysis project Ga0224527, IMG submission 179882) | Peat soil microbial communities from Stordalen Mire, Sweden - C.B.S.T0 | ecosystem: Environmental > Terrestrial > Soil > Wetlands > Peat | place: Sweden: Norrbotten County, Stordalen Mire... | reverse complement strand
ATTAATCCTAAATAATGCAAACTTTCTTCTGTAAAGTTTTGAGGGAACATATGAAAATATGAACTTTCAACAAAATAGAATAGACTGATTAGAATGACACAGATGCTAGGCGGAACGAGCACGTGAGAGAGCCGTACTGATAAGTACGTCGAATGAGCGCGCACAGTGACAACGACGCAGATGAATTATTATAAGCGGTCGGACTTTATCCAGTGGCGATAGCTAAGGGGTCCCACCTGTTCCCATATCGAACACAGTAGTTAAGCCCTTATACGTCGAAAGTACTTGGTTGGAAACGGCCTGGGAGGATAGATAGTTGCTGGTTATATTCCTAGATAGCTCAGTTGGTAGAGCAATCGGCTGTTAACCGATCGGTCGTAGGTTCGAGTCCTACTCTGGGAGCCATTTTCAAAAGGGCCTCATTCGTTGACATGAATGAGGCCCTTTTAATTTTGCTTTTAATTTTTAGATGTTTCTGGGACCTGAGATTGTTGATAATACTCTAGATGTTAAGTTCGATGATGCAGGAAACCATTTTGAATGGTGTTTTTTATCAAGTTATTGTTCTAAGGAGGATTTTATTGTAGAATAAAGTATCAGTAGTTTACGATATTATTGTACATTGTATACAATAATATCGTAAAAATATATTATTGATACATTTTTAATACTATATTGATTGGAGAAATATAAAATGGTGCAAATGACTGAGGTTGTAAAGATTAGACGTAAGGTGTTAGCAGAGGTAGCAAGGTTAACCTTTACCGATGAACTAAATAAAAATAATATTACTGAGATGTTCGATCATGTTGTCAAAGAAGATGGCCCACGTTATCGTTGTTGCGTGTATAAGGAGCGGGCTATATTAAAAGATCGTGTTAAATTTACAATGGCTCAGCCTTTGGATGTTGGTATGGATCAGGCAGCAGCCGATGCTCTCGATGGCAAGATTGCTGATATGCCTATTGTTAACATTATGCCTGAAGCTTGCGATCAGTGTCCGATTGATAAATTCTTTGTCACCAATGCGTGCCGCAACTGCGTTGCTCATAATTGTATTGCTAGTTGTCCTAAAAAGGCAATTAATGTTGTACACAATCAGGCATACATTGATAAAATTAAGTGTGTTGAGTGTGGTTTATGTAAAAAATCCTGCATGTATGGTGCTATTGTTGAAATTAATCGCCCTTGCGAACAGGCTTGTGATCTTGGTGCAATAAAGGCAGATAAAGACCGCAAAGCAGTGATTGATTATGATAAGTGTGTACAATGTGGTGGATGTAAAGTTGCATGTCCGTTTGGTGCGATAACGGAGCAAAGTTATATTGTGCAAGTCATCCAACAGCTAAAGGCCGGTAAGCGGGTATATGCCATGTTAGCGCCAGCTTTTGTTAGCCAATTTGGCGTGAAGGTAAAACCAGGGCAGGTATTCAGTGCATTAAAAAAGGCAGGCTTTCATGATGTATGGGAAGCATCATTTGGGGCTGATATCGTAACATTGGAAGAAGGCAAAGAATTTGCTGCCACAGTGCCTGATAAACAGTCATTTATGACTACATCATGTTGCCCAGCATTTGTAGGTTTAGTAAAAAAAGAACTACCTAACTTAGTTGATCAAATTTCAACAACGGTGTCACCGATGGTGGCAACCGGTAAAGTTATTAAAAATAATGATCCGGATGCCGTCGTTGTGTTTATCGGTCCTTGCCTTGCAAAAAAAGTAGAGGCACGACAGTATCCGGAAGCGATTGACTTTGTTATGACCTTTGAAGAAATAGCAAATTTATTAATAGGTGCCGGTGTTAATCTTTATGAAATAGGGGAAACTGAATTTGAAACAACGGCTACGCGGCGGGGGAATACATTTGCTAAGGCTGGTGGCGTAACACAAGCTGTACTCGACGCAGCAGCAAAATTGAGCCCAGAATTAATCATAAAACCACATCGGGCCGAAGGATTGCAGAACTGTAAAATCGCTTTGCAACAGATGGAAGCTGGTAAGATTGATGCCAACTTCTTTGAAGGAATGGCTTGTAATGGTGGGTGTGTCGGCGGCCCTGGAATTTTGGCTGACTTGCGTATTAGTAATAAGATGGTCGATACTTTTGCAGCTTCGTCATCTATGGAGATTGCACCTGATAATCAAAAAGCTGTCGATGAAAGCAAGAAAGATTTGCATTGGCACACAAAGTAAGAACTCATAAAAAAATAATTAAATTCTTGTTTATAGTGGATGCATTAAAGAATGTGCCCCTTGGCTGACTTTTATAGTTGAATGCTGAAGCTAAATTCTTTAATATAAGTGATCATCATCATCTATGATTGATTATTTTATTGCAGAGGCCTAATTTTATGTATTCTGTGCTTTACTAGAATAGTATATTTATGCTAAAATAATTGCTGATTCATATTGTTTGAGGGGAGAAAAGAATATATGTCAGGACACTCAAAATGGTCAACTATTAAGCACAAAAAAGGTAAGGTAGATGCTCTTCGTAGCAAAATAACTACCAAAATTGGTCGTGAAATTACCGTTGCGGCACGTATGGGTGGCGCTGATCCAACTGGTAATATGCGCTTAAAACTGGCACTGCAAAAGGCAAAAGAAAATAACATTCCTAAAGACAATGTTCAACGTGCCATTCAAAAAGGCGTTGGTGCTGCAGACGGCAGTAATTATGAAGAATTGGTTTATGAGGGCTATGGTCCGGCTGGTGTAGCTGTTATCGTCGAAGTGATGACTGATAATCGCAATCGTACGGCTGCTGATGTTCGCCATTTATTTTCTAAGTATGGTGGTAATTTGGGTGAATCAGGGTGTGTAGCTTGGACATTTGATAAAAAAGGTCTATTTGTTGTTGAAAAAAATGCAGGTATTGATGAAGAAGAATTGATGATGCTTGTTCTTGAAGCTGGTGCTGATGATTTAAAAACAGAAGAAGAAGAGTTTGAAATTATTACTGACCCTGCCAGTTTTGATCAAGTACAAGAGGCATTAACAGCAAATAACATTAAAACTTCAGTAGCTGAAATCACAATGATACCACAAACAACAGTTGATTTGGTGGGCGATGATGCTACAAAAATGATGAAATTAATGGATGCCTTAGAAGAGCATGATGATGTGCAAGAAGTTTATGCTAATTTTGATATCCCCGAAGATTTAATGTAAAATTATAAGCTCAGTGTATGATAGATAGGTATAATTTTTATATTTTCAGGTAATAATGTTGGCAATAGGAAAATAAGGAGTTGCTTCCATTGTTATCATTAAAAAAAATAAATAAAAAGTTGGCATTACTAGTGACAAGTACGGTGTTGCTAGTAGGTATGTCGGCATATTATATCACTTATCATTCATTTTTAGGGGGAAATGGTTCTGTTGTTCCTCAGGAAGCGGAAGTTGTTAAGCAAGAGGGGACAATTAAAATAACAGCGAATACCAATTTAGTACAAAGAATTATACATCTTAAGTGCAATGATGAAGAAATTTTACGTACAAAACCTACCGAAAAATTAGTAGGTTTGACAATTTATCAATTGCAAAAGGTTTATCAGGATTGGACATTTGACAAATTTGATAGCGACGAAGTGGACATGACGTTGCGCGTTGACAATTATTGCAGTGAGCACGCGGATAATATGTTTATTGGGATAAAAGATGGTAGTGTAGCTGTGTTTTATGGGAAACCAGGTCCAAGAGCAATTCTCAAAGAAGTAACTAATATCTCAACCAGTAAATTTATGACGCAAGATATTGAAGAATTGCGGCAGGGCATAGTAGTACAATCGAAGGAAGAACTATTGCGTACTTTAGAAGGAATGCAAGCAAGATAGAGGGGTTAACCCTTCTATTTTTTTGTTAAAAAAGGAATAGTCTATTATGCTGTCGAATTTATGCTAGGTGGTAAGGGAGGCTGTTTTTATGTTAGCGTTAGGCATTGATCCTGGTACCGCAATTTGTGGGTATGGGCTTGTAGAGCTACAGGGAAGTCACTTAAAGGCATTAGATTATGGGGCCATTATAACCAGTCCAAAACTAAGTGATGCAGAACGATTGGTTATTATTCATCATGAACTTGATGTGCTTATAAAAAAATATAAGCCAGATATAATGGGTGTTGAAATGTTATTTTTTAATAAAAATGTGCGCACTGCGATGACGGTAGCACAAGCACGTGGGGTAATTTTATTGGCAGCTGCGCAAAATGATCTGAAATTGGTGGAATTTACGCCATTACAAGTCAAACAATCCGTTGTTGGTTATGGTAAGGCTACGAAGGAACAGGTTATTTACATGGTAGAGCGCCTATTAAATTTGCCAAGTAAGCCACATCCTGACGATGTAGCCGATGCCTTAGCAGTAGCTATCTGTACCACACATTGTGTTGATAGCAGGCGAGATATTGCTATTCAGAGTTGTTGGGGGAATAAGATATGATTGGGTATTTACGGGGGACTGTATCTCATACCTTTGTAGATCATTGTTTTATTGATGTGCAAGGTGTGGGCTATCGTGTATACATTGCAGGTTCCACACGGCAGAAACTGTCTGTGGGAAAAATTGCAACATTATTTACCCACATGCATGTACGTGAAGATGCTATATTACTATACGGGTTTTATACGCAGGATGAATATGATTTATTTTTAATTTTAGTATCAATTAATGGGATTGGCCCTAAAGTGGCAATGGGTGTTTTGTCTGGAATTGATCCAAATCAATTTCGTACTGCCATTAGTACCAAAAATATAGGAATTCTAACTAAGTTACCTGGTATTGGAAAAAAGACGGCAGAAAGAATGATCTTGGAGCTGAAAGATAAAATTGGCGAGATTGCTGATGAAGAGGTTACTGACGCCAGTGTAGCGACTGCTAGTGGTGACATCATTGATGAGGCAATCATGGCGTTAGTTTCTTTAGGTTACAATCAGAATGAAATCATGCCTGTTGTTAAAAAAATTGGCACGAATGCTCAATCTGTAGAGGGGCTGATAAAATTAGCCCTACGGGAATTCAGTAAGGGGTAGTGGTAAATAGTGGAGGAACGAATTATTACGGGTAGTGAGCAGGATTGTGATAATTGGCAATATAGCCTTAGACCACGCTTACTAAATGAATATATCGGTCAAGACCAAGTGAAAAATAATCTTTCTATTTTTGTGCAAGCAGCTCTCTCGCGAGGAGAAGCCTTAGATCATGTATTGTTATATGGTCCACCTGGTTTAGGAAAAACCACGTTGGCTGCGATCATTGCCAATGAATTAGGCGTGAACTTTCGGGTAACCTCAGGACCAGCCATTGAAAGGGCTGGAGATTTAGCGGCTTTACTTACGAATTTAGGCGAAAAAGATGTATTATTTATTGATGAAATTCATCGGCTCTCTCGTAATGTTGAGGAAGTTTTGTATTCGGCGATGGAAGATTATGCCCTAGACATTATTATCGGCAAAGGTCCTAGTGCTAGATCCATTCGTCTGGATTTGGCGCCTTTTACATTGATTGGTGCGACAACAAGGGCTGGAGCTTTGGCGGCACCACTTAGGGATCGTTTTGGTGTGATATGTCGCCTTGAATATTATCGTACGGAAGATTTATTATGTATTGTGAATCGAGCAGCAGAAATACTAAAAGTTGAAATTGAACCTGGTGGTGCTAATGAAATTGCCAAGAGATCCCGTGGCACACCAAGGATCGCTAATCGGTTGCTGAAGCGAGTGAGAGATTACGCCCAGATTATGGGAAATGGTGTTATTACCGATGTAATTGCAGACAAGGCTTTGGCCATGCTAGAAGTGGATAAGTGTGGCTTAGATAAAACAGATCGCAATATGTTATTAGCGATTATCGAAAAATTTAAAGGTGGACCAGTGGGCATTGATACCTTAGCAGCGGTTATTAGTGAAGAAAATGAGACCATTGAAGATGTTTATGAACCTTTCTTATTACAAATGGGTTTCTTACAGCGCACTCCGCGGGGGAGGATTGCCACGCAAATGGCATATGAACATTTAGGGATACCTTATAAAATTGAAGAACAAAACAGTATATTATAAAGGTACTTACGTAAGGAGAAGCGTCTTAATGCAGGTATTTTGTTATATTTTGTTACCAGTGGCGTTAATCATGAATTTTTTACTTGTGCCTGTTCACGCGCAAGCAGTAGAACCAACCATTCGCGTTAACATTTTATCAAATGTACAGACGGTCTTGATTTCAGGAGAGTCTGATTTTGAGATTTTGAGTGGGGAAACAGGCAAGCAATTAGCTCGCTTTACTGCAGGAGAGCAAGTGTCTTTTGCCGTAAAAGAAAAAAGCATGACGATTAATGACAAGAAAGTAGACGTGGCAAAGTGTCGTATTGTACAATTTCGCAGTACTAATGCTCATCCCATTACTGTCAACAGCAAACAATATCGCGGTAATATTGATGTTATTCATGGCAAAATAGGATTATCCATTGTCAATGTGTTGCCAATGGAACAATATTTGTATGGTGTTGTTGGAAAAGAGATGTCGGGAGAGTGGGCTTTAGAAGCCGTCAAAGCTCAGGCTGTAGCCGCGCGGACTTACGCATTGTACAAATATAATCAACATCAGGCTGGTGATTATGATGTGGGGGCTACTACTGACTGTCAGGTATATGGTGGGCTAGACAATGAAACACCGCGAGTGCTGAAGGCTGTTGATGATACGGTAGGACAAGTATTGATATACCAAGGAAATTTGATCCCCGCTTATTTTCATAGTAGCTCTGGTGGCTATACCGAAAATAGTGAAAATGTATGGGGGACATATCAACCCTATTCGCGAGGTGTAGTGGATTATGACCAACACTCACCACATTATAAATGGGAAAAGAAATTGACGGCAAGTGAATTAGCAGAGGCCATTTCTAGGGCCGGCTATCAACTGGGTGTAATTAAAACCATTGAGCTTGCACCTTTGACAAAGGCGCCGATGAGCATTCCAGAACGTGGAGTATCAGGGCGAGTAAAAGTAATGGGGTTTGTTGGCACAACGGGTAGTGCCCAGTTAACAGGTGAAAAAATACGTACTATTTTAGATTTAAAAAGCACTTTGTTTGATATTAGCATTCTATCTTCGATGCCCAAAGCTGGTGAATTCCAACTTCAAAATAAGAATACCTTGCACCGTCTTAGTGGTCGGCCAGATGAGGTGATCCTTATTTCGGGATTTGGCTGGGGGCATGGTCTTGGATTATCCCAGTGGGGCGCAAAAGCAATGGCTGAGAAAGGGCCATTAGGAGATGCCACATATTATAAAGAGATCTTGAAACACTATTATCAAGGTACTACAATTGAAAAAGTATTCTAAAGGAGTTTCTCGTTATGTTGTTATCTGATTTTGATTATTTTTTACCAGAAGAGCTGATTGCTCAACATCCTATCGAGCCCAGAGATCATTCTAAATTATTGGTGTTAGATAAAAATACGGGCAATCGATCACAGGAACATTTTTATGATTTACCAGCCCATTTAAAGGCTGGTGATACGTTAGTTTTTAACGATACTAGAGTAATTCCTGCTCGTTTGATTGGTTCTAAGGCGGAGACTGGTGGCAAAATAGAAGTCTTTTTATTGACCCGTAAGTCAGGTGAAATATGGGAAGCCTTAGTTAAGCCAGGAAAAAAAGCTAGGTTGGGCACGATCATAAAATTTAGTGATGAGCTAAGCTGTGAAATATTGGAGACCACAGATTTTGGTGGGCGTATGGTGCGGTTTATATTTGAGGGCATATTTGAAGAAATATTGGATAAATTGGGTCAAACTCCATTGCCACCTTATATTAAAGAAGAATTGGCAGATAAGGAACGGTATCAAACGGTGTACGCTCGTGAACGGGGATCGGCAGCGGCGCCAACCGCGGGGTTGCATTTTACAAAGGAACTAATGGAGAAAATTGAGCAAAAAGGCGTCAATTTAGCATTTGTTACATTGCATGTTGGGCTCGGCACTTTTAGACCAGTAAAGACAGATGATATTACCAATCATGCGATGCACCGAGAATATTATTCAGTATCGCCAGAAGCGGCTGAGCTTATTAACAAAACAAAAGCAGAAGGCGGCAGAGTCGTTGCCGTTGGTACTACTGCAATTCGTACATTGGAAACAGCCACCGTGGATGGTCTCTTGCAGGCGAAAAGTGGTTGGACGGAGATTTTTATTTATCCAGGCTATGAGTTTAAGATGATTGATGCTGCTGTAACTAATTTTCATTTGCCAAAGTCGACTCTGTTGATGCTCATTAGTGCATTGGCGGGGAAAGAGAGTGTTTTGGCTGCCTATCACGAGGCTGTGGCTCAGCGCTACCGATTTTTTAGCTTTGGGGATGCAATGCTCATAATATAAAAAAACAATTTAGGAGGAACAATGACAGTAACTTATGAATTAGTAAAACGTTGCCCCAAAACTGGTGCACGGGCAGGACGTTTACATACGCCTCATGGTACTTTTGATACACCAATTTTTATGCCAGTTGGTACCCAAGCCACAGTGAAGGCAATTGCCCCAGAAGAACTCAAAGAGATGGGTGCTGGGATTATTTTAAGTAACACCTATCATTTATATTTGCGTCCTGGTCATGAGTTAGTGGCCGAGGCGGGTGGATTACATAAATTTATGAATTGGGACCGAGGAATTTTAACAGATAGTGGTGGCTTTCAAGTATTTAGTCTTGGACCTTTGCGTAAAATCACGGAGGAAGGGGTTACTTTTCGCTCACACATTGATGGCTCCAAGCATTTTCTCTCACCAGAGAAAGTCATGGAAATTCAAATGGCACTAGGGTCAGATATTATTATGGCTTTTGATGAATGTGTACCTTATCCGGCAGATCATGATTATGCCCGTAAATCCACGGAGCGTACTACCCGTTGGGCCGAGCGTTGTAAAGAATCACATACGCGCAAAGATCAAGCTTTATTCGGTATCGTCCAAGGTGGTATGTATAAGGATTTGCGGACACAGAGTGCACAAGAACTAGTTGCTTTAGATTTTCCTGGTTATGCAGTGGGAGGACTCAGTGTTGGTGAACCAAAACCACTTATGTATGAAATGCTTGCCCATACCATTCCTCTTTTACCAGAAGGAAAACCACGCTATTTGATGGGGGTTGGTACACCCGACTGCTTGGTGGAAGGGGTCATGCATGGAGTTGACATGTTTGATTGTGTATTTCCTACGCGAGTGGCGCGCAATGGCACTGTGATGACCAGAACCGGAAGATTAGTCGTGAAGAATGCAGAATATGCTAAGGACTTTAGACCACTTGATGAAACGTGTACTTGCTATACTTGTCGAAATTTTTCAAGAGCATATATTCGGCATTTGTTTAAGACGGATGAGATTTTTGGCCTGCGGTTGACCACGATCCATAATCTACATTTTCTGATTAACTTTATGCGGGAAATGCGTCAATCCATTGTGAAAGATGGCTTCGTAGAATTTAGAGAAGAGTTTTTAGCACAATATAAAATGCGGTAAAGAGGATTTCAGTATTTAATGTGGAATATACTGTTAGTGGACGAAAAATTTATTAAATAAATCAAAATTAGGAGTGATTGTATTGCCAGGTATGACACCGGAAATGATTCAGATGTTAGCGTCTTATGGTCCAATTGTTTTGATGGCGGTAGTTTTTTATGTTTTGCTATACCGTCCGCAGAAAAAAGAACAAAAACTACGTGCTGAAATGCTAAATAACTTAAAAAAAGGTGATCGTGTAATTACTGCAGGTGGTATGTATGGGACGATTGTATCATTAGATGCGAAAAAGGTAACATTAAAAGTTGCAGAAAAAATTGAAATTGATTTCTTGCGTACCGCAGTTCAAAATCCTCAAAGCACTGGGAAAAAGGATTAACTAGAGGATATGAAGCAACAGTTGCGTGTAAATTTGTTGGCGAAAAGACGCAAGTTAGATAATGAATTCATTGTTAGTCAAAGTAATAAGATGGCTGAAGTGCTATATGCTTCTCCATTTTATCAACAGGCTACTATAATAATGCTATTTTTATCCATGCCAGATGAACCGCAAATGATGAACATGATTGAACATGCTTGGGCACAAGGGAAGACAGTCTGCGTACCTCATATGCGGACAGAATTTGGCATCATGGATGCAGCAATTATTGAAAATGGACAGGGTTTGGTACGGGGGCGATTTAATTTATTAGTTCCCGACCCTGCCCAGCTAAAATTGATTGATCCTGCACTGATTGATGTAATTATTGTGCCCGCTGTGGCTTATGATGTTCATGGCAACCGCCTTGGTATGGGTGCTGGTTATTACGACCGCTTTATCCCACAAGCATCTAAAGCAATCTGTATTGGGGCAATCTGGTCTTCTCAGATTGTAGATCAGGTGCCTGTTGACCAGTATGATAGACCGGTGCACTATTTACTCAGTGAAAATGAAATGATACAGTGCCACGTAAACAAAGATTAAGCTAGATAGTACATACAATAAAATATGCAGCTAGGTGGAAGCAAATGGAGATAAAAATAGGCATTGCTAAAATAAATAAGTATGCTATGACGGAATGTGGTGATAGTGTCGACATAACCGAACGTCCTAGCGGTGGTATTTCAGCTATTTTAGCTGATGGCCAAGGTAGTGGTAAGTCAGCGAAGATTACCAGTACACTCGTGGTAAATAAAGCAGTGGCACTCATTGCTGATGGTGCCCGTGATGGTGCGGTGGCGCGGGCCGTTCATGATTATCTTTATGTTGTAAAGGATGGCAAAGTTTCGTCAACCTTGACTTTACTAAGTGCGGATATGGATACCCAGACCGTTGTCTTTAGTCGTAATTCTAACTGTCCAGTGATTGTTAAACATGAATTTGGTATTGATGTTTATGATGAGGATATTAGTTCCATTGGTGTACATAAGCGCATGAAGCCATTAATGTCTCAATTACCAATGGAAGCGGGAATGATTTTAGTATCTTATACGGATGGTATTCAGGCTGCAGGGCGTAAACGCGGCAAACCTTTGGATTTTTCCAAAATTGAAAAGTTGATTGTGGAAAATAAGGCAGAAGATGCCAACTTTATTGCTGAAAGTATTTTAGAATATGCCTTAGAATTAGATGATTATCGTCCAGGTGATGATATGACAGTAGTTGTTATGGGAATATGTGATACTGATATGGTGTATAATATTCAGAGGATGAGCGTATCATTTCCATGTTAAAGCGGTGATAAAATGCGAATTGTAGTTGCGGGCGTTTGTGTTTCTGGCAAAACAACCTTAGTGAAATCCTTGCGTGAGTTAGGCATTGATGCTCATAATGTTGCGCAGGAACACTCGGTGGTTAAAAATTTATGGAATCACAAAAATCCTGATATACTAGTCGTGCTTGACGCCCACATGCCAGCAATTCGTCAACGGCGGATAGTACCCTGGGGTGAGGAACGCCTTGCCGTGCAACGGGGACGACTCTGTGATGCTTATGAGCATGCAGATTTATATATCCAAACGGATGAACTTAGCAAGGATGATATTGTCCAAAGTGTATTAGAACATATTGGGAGGATTTAGCATGTCACAAATTACTGTTGAAGACTTGAAAAAAGATCATGAAGTTTCCGTATATCTTACTTGTAGTACGGAATACCTTGGTAAACTTGGGTTTACGGAACATGGTAAACGTCATGCTACGATTATATCTAATCGGGCCTATAGTGTTTTAAAAGAACTAGATTATAGCGAACGCGATTGTGAACTGGCAGCCATTGCTGGTTACATACACGATATCGGGAATATGATAAATCGTTATAATCATGGTGGTACTGGTGCGGTTATGGCTTATCCTATTTTATCCCGCTTGGGCATGCCTCCTGAAGAAATTGCTTTGGTGATTTCGGCGATTGGCAATCATGAAGAAGAACGGGGTAATGCCATCAATCATATTGCCTCGGCATTGATTCTGGCTGATAAGTCGGACGTGCATCGTAGCCGGGTGACAAATCGGGATTTTGCTACCTTTGAAATACATGATCGGGTTAATTATGCTGCTAATAATAGCCAGCTGGTGATAGATAAATCATTGCGTAAGATTGCTTTGGACATCACCATTGATACGAGCATTTGTCCAGTGATGGAGTATTTCGAAATATTTTTAGCAAGGATGATTATGTCCCGGCGTGCCGCACATTTTTTAGAATGTCATTTTAATTTAATCATTAATAATAATCAATTATTATAAGAAAGATAAGATTGGGGGAGAAATATTTGAAGTCGGGGAATTTAACGAAGTTCTTGGTGGCAGTGATCGCCATATTAGCCATTTTTGGCTATTATATTTCGCCTCTAGCGATGTCAATTAAACAAGGGCTTGATTTACAGGGGGGAACCCATGTAGTTCTTGAAGCAGTTGATACGCCAGAAGCTAAAGTTGACGATGATGCGGTAAAAAGAGTAGTAAAGATTATTGAGCAACGTGTTAATGAAATTGGTTTAACCGAGCCAGTCATTCAACGGCAAGGTGAGCGACGGATTATTGTGGAATTACCAGGGATTAAAGATCCAGAAAAAGCAATTGAGATGCTGGGTAAAACCGCATTATTAGAGTTTCAAGATGAAAGCGGTACCACCGTTATGACTGGTAAAGATTTAAAGGACGCTAAAGCTGAAATTAATCAGAATAAAAGCACAGTGGTAGCGTTAGAGTTTTCTCCAGATGGTACTAAATTGTTTGGCGATTTAACGACGAAAAATGTTGGTAAAAAGATTAGCATTTTATTGGACAAGAAAGTGTTAACAAGCCCAGTGGTTAATGAACCTATTCTTGGTGGCAAAGCGGTTATTACGGGTAGTCGTAATATTGAAGAAGCACAAGATTTAGCCATTCTACTGCGCTCTGGTTCCTTGCCTGTCAAGGTAGAGGTTCTTGAGATGCGTACGGTTGGGCCAAGCCTTGGTCAAGATTCCAAAGATAAAAGTGTAATTGCTTTTGGCATTGGCATTGGGGCTATTGTAATATTTATGTTATTGTTCTACCGGTTATCAGGTTTTGTGGCGAATATTTCATTAATACTATATGTAATGATGTTACTATTTGCACTGAAGATGCTCAATGCTACATTGACATTGCCTGGTATTGCGGGGATTATTCTCTCCATGGGGATGGCAGTAGATGCCAATGTATTGATTTTTGAACGGTTTAAAGAAGAATTTCGTGCGGGAAAAACATTACGGGCAGCGATGGATGCTGGCTTTAGCCGAGCTTTTAGCACCATCTTGGATTCGAATGTAACTACGTTAATTTCTGCCGCGGTTTTATTCTTTTTTGGAGCTGGTCCAATAAAAGGTTTTGCTATTACATTGGGGCTTGGTATTTTATTGAGTATGTTTACGGCAATTACCATTACTCGGTTTATGCTAACAATGCTCATGCGCGCTAATGTAATTAAAAACGGCAAAATTTTTGGGGCATAGGGGGTGCATGAATAATGAAATTTGATATTATTGGTAAAAGGTATTGGTTCTTTCTCATTTCGGCGCTGATTATCATACCTGGTTTGATTTCCATAGCAACCCAGGGTTTTAATTTAGGCATTGATTTTACGGGTGGTACTTTGCTCGACTTAAAGTTTGCTCGTCCAGTTACTGTTACTGAAGTGCGTGCAGCATTACAGGATTATCAATTAGAAAATAGTACGATTCAGTTAGCAGGTAATGAACAAGTTGAATCTTCTCAGAACGTATTTATTCGCACCCATGTACTCTCAGATGACGAGCGAAGAGTTGTTTTGGCAGGTGTAGAGAAATCCCTAGGAAGTTTTGAGACTCTGAGAGCAGAAAAAGTGGGAGCAGTCATTGGTGAAGAGTTGACCAAGAATGCAGTTTATGCTCTTCTTATATCTTGGGCATTAATGATTGGTTATATTTCTTATCGCTTTGAATTTAAGTTTGCTGTTTCTGGTATTCTTGCGATAGCCCATGACATTTTGTTAGTGCTTGGTGTGTTCTCCCTCTTACATAAAGAAATTGATGCTTCTTTTGTGGCTGCAATTTTAACCATTGCAGGTTACTCGATTAATGATACCATTGTTATTTTTGACCGTATTAGGGAAAACTTAAAATCACAAAGCAAAACAGAACCTTTTGCCCAACTGGTAAATCGCAGTATTTGGCAAACTATGACTCGTTCGGTGTATACCGTATTGACGGTAATCGTTGCAACGGCAGCATTACACTTTTTTGGTGGAGAAACTACCAAGAACTTCTCATTAGCTCTTCTAATTGGTTTTGCTAGTGGAGCATATTCTTCCATTTTCAATGCTAGTCCAATTTGGGTAACATGGAAAGAATATGAACAACGGAAACGTGTTGCTTTAAAAACAGGTGGTGCCAAGTAGCACGCTTAGATAATTTATTTTAAACGGCTGATGTGAAGATCTCTATGGATCTTTGCATCAGCTGTTTTTTTATTCACAAAATGTTAAGTATTATAATATCATGTTAGCAGTAAGGGCGGTGAATATATGTGGATGTTACTGCCAGTGATTTGTCTAGCGATTGTTCGTATCTCGGGAAGTAATGTGGCGCTAATACCAGATATGGCTGAAGTTGTTGGTAACGATAGTTATATGATGACCGTAGTGATCTATATTATATTAGGGGGGATTATTGCAACAATCACAGCTTGGATTGGCATTAAAAGTGGCCTAGACTTAATTAGTGTGACAAAAAAACTGTATGGATCATTAGGTAAGAAAGTATTAGCCATCTGTCTGTTATCAGTAAGTGTTCCAGCCAGTGCGTTAACAGGCGGATATTATGCAGGAAAAATATTGCAATTATTTATTGGTGTGCCTTATTGGGCCTGCGCGCTAACTTGTTTGATTCTATTCTCACTGTTGAGTGTAGGGCATAGTCATGAATTATTAAAACTATCTAATTACATTGCATTATTACTCATACCAATTCTTATCAGTGTGTGTTTCTTGCATGATTTCCAGTTCAGTAACCTGATATTAAGTTGGAGTCATGTGAATTGGTTGTTTATTTTGGGATTGATTGGTTATAGCGTGGGTGGCGTTTGGACGCTGCTATTTATGGAAATAGCTTCTCATTTATCACAAAAAGGTAATAGGGGAATATTACTCATTGTATTAGCGAAAGTAGTGGAAGGTATTTTTACTTTAATTATGGCTTATTTAGTACTATCGGCTGGTGCATATGGACCATTGGCATTGGCGGATATGGTCAGTAAACAGAGTGGAGTTGCTCTCTTATCGGTTTTTTATGTCGTGTTATTTTGTGTTTTTGGCAATACTATGGTGCCAGCGATGCTTGTCAATGCAAGGCAAATCAGCAATCTTACTGGTTTATCTTTTTGGCCAGCATTATTGTTAGCGACCAGCATTGTATATCAGATTAGTTTTTTGAATTTTTCGTTAATTTTGATAATAATGGGATATACCAGTATCCTGATGATTTTATTTATTATTTATACTGCTTATTTTCTACATAAACATGGCCTAAATCAGCAATAATGATATATATATAAGATTATTTGGGGTAAGTGATAAAATAACGATGTTGCTATTAAATTTTATGGTTATCTTTCTAATGTTCATTGGATTATTGTGCACACTAGCTCCTAGTCTGCATGGGACAGTGGTGATTGGTATAGTAGCTAGCATATATGCCACGCTTATTGGTGTGAATATATTTCACTCATGGGTAGGGGTGATCTTACTTATACTAATATTCGTGGCTGAAGTTGGAGTGAATGGACTGAGAAACTTTTTTACTGGTCACTGTGGAGTAACAAGGAGGTATAGTGTTGACACTACGGTATGCAATATTGCTGGTGTAATTATTGCCGATGCCTTATTAGGGTCTTTCCTTGGTACAATCTTATGGGAAGCGCTAGTTGGTAAAAATTTATTCCCACGATTAGATAGCATTGGCAAAGTTTTAGTAAGATTAATGTTAACCGCAATATTGCGCTTATTATGTGGGGTAACAATGATCATTATTGTAATGTGGTATATTATGTATGCAAGGTAAGCCTCCTTACCTTTAGGAAGTTTTTTACGTACCCTCGCATGTAAGTGAGATGAATGGGTACAATAAAAAAAATAAGGTCGGAGGTGTTACCTGCATGAAGCATTATAACCAACTGATAAGGCATAGTGGGAATCAGGATTTGTTTAGGGCAGTAGAAATGTCAATTACTGCTTTGTCGAATGAGATACCTTTACATATTCACGCCGAGGGGGTGCGCGGTACAGGTAAAACTACGATTATGAGGCTTGCTAAAGAGTTGTTACCACCCATTATTAGGATTAAAAATTGCATATATAATTGTCATCCAGACTCGCCTCATTGCCCTATACATCAGCATTTGTCTCACCAAGAAATTATGAGCATTGGTACAGAAATGATACCATGTCCATTTCTAGAAATCTCTCATGCCGCTAAAATGGGTACGGTAGTTGGTAGTATTGATTTAGGTAAACTTACTAATCATGCTAAGACGATAGCGGCTATTTTACCTGGTACAATTCCTCAGGCCCATCGTGGAGTTATTTTTATTGATGAAATTAATCGATTGGCCGATGCCTCGCCAGAGTTAGCCGATGTCCTGTTAGATGTTATGGGCACCAAGCCTGGTCACATTCAAATTGAGGAAACTGGTTTAGCGACAGTGGAATTACCAGTTTCAGTAACCATATGGGCGGCATCCAATCCTGATGAAGAACCCGGTGCTTTAAATGTTATCAGAAAGCAGTTATCCGATCGTTTTGATTTCGGTATTGCAATGGGACGTCCGAAGGACTATCAATCAGTAGTTAATATTTTAAAGGAACGGGAAAATCGTACCATTAACGAACTTGACAAACAATTTTATAATAAGATGAGTAAGGTAAGTAGCATTCTTGTTGAAGAGTATATACACAATATTATTGCAAAAATTTACATCGACTTCAATTTAGAAAGTTTACGCTCGATTGAAGCAATGAAAGTAGCAGCCAGTCTAGCTTGTTTAATGGCAGAACGGCAAAAGGTTGACGTGCTGGATTTGATGCAGATTGTACCTTTGGTATTAACTCATCGTACCGAGCAGGAAACGATTGCTGCAATTTTAAAATACTTATATCAGGTAAAAAGTGGCATGGGGAATAGGGAAGGGATCGGTCAACAGAATTGTGGTAATGAAATACTACAGAATTCAACAATTGCACAACATTCGGAACAGATAGCCTGGTGGAAACACATGCTAGCAAGCTTATGCAATAAAATGAACTTTCTAGAAAAATTCAAGTCATCAACTGGTGATCAAAATACTGATGGTGGGGGGAATGCAATGTCAGCAGGAAATATGAAAATCGCAGACCCAACTAAAGTTGATCTCATGGCACCACCGAAGAAAGCTATTTCAATGCGTGAATTACCTGTTGAAGAATTTATAAATAGTACGGATAATCAATCCAATGGATGAAAATGATGATTTTTTGCACGACCCCCTTTTTTTTGGTCAAATACAGATGGCCGTTACTGTATTGGCAAATATAATTAACCAAGGGATGGGTTGCCGCATCGGCCAAAGCGCGGTATGTAGTCAAAAAATGCATACCTTCCATCCCAAATGTCCGCAAGAGGTAAACGTCTTACAAGATGTTGATGCTGGACAGACTTTTTATCATCGTAAAGAAGCAGGTAGCATCTATCATTTAGATGTATTTCATGAGTGTGGTTTAGTAGATCATCGCAAAGTTGCAGTCAAAATACATAATGCAGTAGAAGTATATAATTTGCACTATGGCATCGCCAATAAGCTAGTTACTGCTAAGGATCAGTATGTAAAAGTGGACTTTTTTGATATTCAAACCGGTACGGGTGGGGGACGCATCACTGGGAGTTTGGATTATGGTAAAAAATTATCATTACGTAAAGGTCATAACAATCATGTTCACGTCACGATGATGCTTACTTCAGAACAATTAGCAGGTGTGATTTATGTTGTTATGGCCGTGGAGAGTGCTATTTTATCTTGTAATCTAGAGTTAAGGCGTAATGAAAAAGTTGAAAATGTAACCGGCGCCACTAACAGCAACATGGATTTATCTGCTTATGCCGATCAGTCTGATTCCTTATTACAAGAGAATGATGATAGTGGAATGCTTGATTCTGATCAACCGGGGCAGAATACCACTGATTTAGTGGGGAATTTTGATACAGTCCAAGAATTGAAGGATTTTTTAGGATCGGTTGACGATCGTAATGGCCCTAAGCCTAAGGGGGGCATAAATAGCCGGCGAAGGGCAGAAGGGGTAGTGCAGCAAGGCATTATTGAGCTAAATGGCAGTTTAGGTAGTTCTAATCAACACGGGAAAAAAAATGAAGGTTATTTGGAAACAAAATTGCCGGAAATTAAACTTTATTTGCGACAAGTTGTACACGCTGCCCAATATTTATTTACCCAAACTGGCAAAAGCAAAACCACGCAAAATAAGATAAATTGGCGTGGGGGCCCAGAAGTTTTACATCATGAACAAACAGGTCGTGATGTTGGTGAAGTGGCAATTTCACAAACGGTAACTGCCACAGCACGTAGAATGATTGAAAACCAGGAACCTGTATTTCAGATTATTCAGGAGGACTTACGATATTCAGTCAATCGTAAAAGGAGAAAGATAGAATTTTGTTTGTTGATTGATGCTAGTTCTAGTATGGAGGGACAACGGATTCGAGCTGCCAAATCATTAGCTAGATTCTTATTTTTTTCAACAGCCGATCCGATTAGTGTTATTGTTTTTCAAGAAAATAAAGCTTGGGTGCAAGTGCCTTTTACGCGAGATTTACAGCACTTAGAACAGCGGCTTGAAGGAATTAACGCTTATGGTGAGACGCCGTTAGCGTTAGGGTTAACGGCTTGTCTACAATATCTGGAGAAAATAAAAACTCGTAATCCTCTTATCATATTAATCACGGATGGTGTACCAACTCTAGGCATGATGACAAATGATCCAGTGCATGATGCATTGCAGGTTGCTAAACAGATTAGAATTAAAAAATATGGTTTTACTTGTATTGGCCTGAAGCCACACTTAGATTATTTAAAACAGCTATCCAAAATAACCGGCGGTAGTGTATATGCAGTTGATAAACTGGAAGAAGCAGGTAGGTGTTAAAGTAGCGCAAAGGCAGCGTTATTTTAAGACTACCTTTTTTTGTAGTTGTATAAAAGGATTATGATCATTCTTTCGAGAATAGTGTAAATAAGTCGTTATATGTATTTTTTTGTTCAAATAGTGAAAATAGGTCGCTTAATCATAATGAAATGAAAGGAAAAGCTACGATAACGTGGACGCATGCGTTTATGTTTTCAGTAGTAGGAATATGATGCTTACACCTTTTCAGATAGCTTTTTTACAAAAACGTGGAATACTTGAGGAGAATATAGAGTCTTTTGTGGAAGCAAATGTAGCCTCCTTGCGTGAACCGACCCTGATGGAGGGTATGGAGCAGGCGGGTAATCTAATTGAAGATGCAATCACCAATCAACTACGTATTTGTATTGTTGGAGATTTTGATGCGGATGGCATAACCTCGACAGCGATGATGCTGATGGCGCTACGAGAACTGGGTGCAGAGAATGTATCTTGGTATATTAATAGCCGCTTTGAGTTAGGATATGGCTTTCAAATTGGTACGATTGATGAAATCCTATTACAAGGATCTGTTGATGTAATCATTACTGTAGACAACGGCATTACTTCTTTAGAAGCAGTTAAGAAGGCCAAGGAGCTTGGAATTAAGGTAGTTGTTACGGATCATCATGAGCCAGGGGCTGAGCTACCGGAGGCCAATGGTATGATTAATCCCAAATTGCTGACTTGTACCTATCCTGATCAAAATTTGGCGGGAGTAGGGGTAGCCTTTAAATTAATTCAGTATCTTTTTCATCAAAAAGATTTGGATCGGCGGGCGCTACTTTACCTTGATTTGGTGGCAATTGGGACGGTTGCTGATGTGATGACCTTAGTCGGAGAAAATCGTACTATTGTTAAAAATGGTCTCAAGTTAATTAATTGGAAGCATGCCCGAGCAGGTATAAAGGCGATTAAAAAAGTTTTTAGTATTCATGGTGATGTTACAACCTATCATTTAGGATTTATCTACGGACCAGCACTTAATGCCCAAGGTAGAATTTGTGGGATTCCCGGCAAGGCCATTGAACTCTTAACAACGCGAGATCACACACGTGCGGAAAATATTGCTACAGAGCTATTTGAGATTAATCGTGAGCGGCAACAGATTACTCGTAGCCAAGTAGAGGAAGCATTGACGACAATAGGTTTAACCACAAAGAAGTTTATTGTGTATTATAAGCCAGATTTACATGAAGGCATTATTGGTTTAATCGCTGGGCGTATCAAAGAAAAATATAGTGTTCCTACTCTCGTTTTGACCACAGAGAAAACAGAAGGCTTAGTAAAAGGCTCAGCACGATCAGTAGCAGGGTTTGATATAAAAGAGCACTTAATCGACGACTGTCAAGATTTGTTGGTTAAAGGTGGTGGTCATGCCATGGCGGCGGGTGTGACTTTGAAAATTCAGGACATTCCAGTGTTACAAGAGCGTTTGGAAAGTATTGCAGCAACCTATCAGGATGAAATATTTCAACCAGATAAAGGAATTGATTTTGTTGTTGATGCCCAGGAAATTTCTTTAGACTTGGTGGATGAAATTCAAGAATTGGCCCCCTTTGGTTCAGGATTTGTTGCGCCAGTTTTTAAAATAAGAGAATTTAAGGTACATAGAAAGTTTTTTATGGGGACTACGAAACAGCATCTAAAATTGATTAGTGAAAAAGGACTTGAGGTTGTAGCTTTTGGGCAGGCTGAAGCCTACCGCGGTAGTGGCGAACCCTCGGTTGTCAGTCCGGTTGGGCGTCCTGCTAAAAACGAATGGATGGGAAAAGTCACCCTTCAATTTACCGTTAAGGGTGAAACGTTAGATATAGAGTAGTACTCTTTCTTTCCTGTAACCGATATCAGTTAAAATTTTGATTTTCTTGCTTTTTAAGCAAAAAATGATTATGATAATGATAATGGTTGATAATAATGCAATAGTGCGAGTCATAGATTTTGGATATACAGGAGGTTTATTTTATGGATTTTAAAGAGAAAATTAGAGTTATACTTGATTTTCCGGAACAAGGTATTCGTTTTAAAGATATTACCACGCTACTCAAAGATGGGGAGGGGTTCCATCAAGCGATTGATGCCTTAGCAGATCCTTTTCGCGACCAAGGCATTGATGTAGTGGTTGGCCCTGAGGCACGCGGTTTTATCGTTGGCGTGCCAGTGGCCTATACTTTGCGGGCGGGCTTTGTACCAGTGCGCAAGCCGGGCAAGTTACCAGCTGAAACGATAGCTTATGAATATAGTTTGGAATATGGGAAGAATACATTAGAAATACATAAAGATGCAATTCTTCCAGGGCAAAAAGTCTTAATTGTAGATGATTTATTGGCTACTGGCGGTACGATCGAAGCAACAATTGCCATGGTAGAAGCGTTGGGCGGAGTTATTGTTGGTTTAGCATTTTTAATTGAATTATCCTATCTTGATGGACGTAAAAAATTACCGAATTATAATATTATGTCCTTGATGAAATATTAGCTATTATACATAACGCACTAAAATCACACTGGTAGACAACAATAGACGGGTTATTTTCTTAGTGTGTTAGAGATAGGTAAACAATAGTTATAGTATTAGTTTGGCAGGTATGAGATATGGAGTAACTATATTTCATACCTGATGATTGTTTTTGAAAGTATCGTTAGTGTACTTTCCATTCATAGAGTGTAATCAATAATGGTTGTAGAAGATGTTGTAGTGAGGTGCCATATGGATAGTGAAGCCCAGGTGAATATACAAGAAATTATCAATAAAATACGGACATATCAATATGATGCGCCGATAGCAATGGTTCAACAAGCTTATGAACTTGCTCGCAATGCTCACGAAGGCCAAATACGAGTTTCTGGTGAAGAATATATTTGTCATCCCTTGGGAGTTGCTAAAATTTTAGCCGACTTGCAAATTGATGCATTGACGATTAGTGCGGCGCTACTACATGATGTTGTAGAGGATACTACTTATTCTTTAGATGATTTAGAAAAGCGCTTTGGTAAAGAAGTTGCAATGCTGGTTGATGGTGTTACCAAATTAAGTCGTATTGAATATAAGTCAAAAGAGGAACAACAACTAGAAAATTTCCGTAAAATGTTTTTAGCAATGGCTAGAGATATTCGCGTTATTTTAATTAAATTGGCAGACCGGTTGCATAATATGCGAACCCTTAAATATATGCCTGAGCACAAGCAACGGCGAATTGCCCAGGAGACGCAGGAAATATTTGCTCCACTTGCTCATCGACTGGGGATTTCTAATATAAAATGGGAACTGGAAGATTTAGCATTCCGTTATTTAGAACCGGAAAAGTATTATGAATTAGTTGAGAAAGTAAAACAAAAACGTCGCGAACGGGAACGCATTATTACTACCTCAGTAGCAATCTTGTCAGAGCGATTAACGGATGTAAATATCAGAGCCGATATACAGGGGCGTCCTAAACATTTTTATAGCATCTATAAAAAAATGATTAAAGGGAATAAAGATCTTAGCCAAATTTACGACTTGTCCGCCGTTCGAATTTTGGTTGATACCGTCAAAGATTGTTATGGAGCTTTGGGCGTTGTGCACACCCTGTGGAAGCCTTTACCCATGCGCTTTAAAGATTTTATTGCCATGCCCAAGAGTAATATGTACCAGTCCCTACATACAACGGTGATTGGCACAGAGGGGCATCCACTTGAGATTCAAATCCGTACGATGGATATGCATCGTACATCGGAATATGGTATTGCAGCCCATTGGCGCTATAAAGAAGGTGCTAAGGGTGCCAATAAAGATTTTGATGAAAAGTTGACATGGTTACGCCAATTATCAGAACAGGACTCACGTGATCCAAGTGAGTTTATGGAATCCGTAAAAATGGATATTTTTAATGATGAAGTCTTCGTGTTTACGCCTAAGGGTGATGTAATTGACTTGCCTGCAGGTTCAATACCCATTGATTTTGCTTATCGTATCCATACGGATGTGGGCAATCGCTGTGTCGGGGCCCGAATTAACGGAAAAATGGTGCCCCTTGAATCAAAATTAACAAATGGCGATATTGTTGAAGTGATTACGGCCAAACAGGGGAATGGTCCCAGCAGAGATTGGCTAAACATTGTGGGGTCATCAGAAAGTAAAAATAAAATCCGTCAGTGGTTTAAAAAAGAAAAGCGGGAAGAAAATATTATCAAGGGCCGTGAAATATTAGAGCGGGAAAGCAAAAAACTTGGCTATGACTGGCGAGAGTTAACCAAGGGGGAACGCTTAATGGATGTTGGTCGGAAGTTCAACATCCAAAATGAAGATGACTTGATGGCCGCTTTAGGTTATGGTGGTGTAACCTTAAATGGCATCATGACAAAATTAATTGAAGCGTGTAAAAAAGAACTGCGGGGCACACAACCTGATGTAACCAAAATGCTGGCCAAGCTTAAACCTCGCATTACGAAAAGCAAGGCAGATCAAGGCATTTTAGTGGAGGGTGAGGCCGGCGTCATGGTACGGATTGCGAAATGCTGTAATCCAGTGCCTGGTGATGAAATTGTTGGCTACATTACTAGAGGGCGTGGGGTCTCTGTGCATCGCTCAGATTGTACTAATGTATTAGTGAATCCTGGGGAAGACGGACGCATGATCGAAGTTTACTGGGATGTAGGGTTGGCTAATTTATACCGCGTGACGGTGGAAGTTGCAGGCGTAGATCATCCTCAGTTGATTACGGATGTGATGATGGTGCTATCGGAAAACAAAATTAAGGTTAGTTCCCTTAATGCAAGAGTTGGGAAAGATAATATAGCATCCATTACCCTAACATTAGATGTTACCAATTTGGATCAATTAGAGCATATTATGATCAATATGCGACGGGTGAAAAAAGTCCATAGCGTGCACCGCAGCGCACCTAGCTTAGGAGGGATATCATGAGAGCCGTTGTTCAACGGACATTAAAATCGAGCGTAACGGTGGATGAGCAAATCATTGCAGATATTGGGCATGGTTTAACGGTATTATTGGGTGTGGGTTTAGAAGATACAGAGGAAGATGTTCATTATTTAGCAGAAAAAATTGTAAATCTCCGTATTTTTTCAGATAATAATGGTAAAATGAATTTATCACTATTAGATATAAAGGGGGATCTGCTAATTATTTCACAGTTTACCTTATTCGGTGATTGTCGTAAGGGACGCCGACCAAGTTTTGATGCCGCCGCGCCGCCGCAACGAGCGGAACAGTTGTATGAAAGATTTATAAAATGCTGTAGTGAACTGGGAGCAAAGGTTGCTTGTGGGAAATTTCAGTCGGAGATGATCATTGCCCTTGATAATCATGGCCCGGTTACTATGTTACTTGATAGTAAACGTAATTTTTAGGAGGTGGAATAAATTTGAAAATTGTCAAATTAGAAGTGGGGCAGCTTGGTGCCAACTGTTATATTGTATATTGTGAAAAAACATTACAAGGTATGGTTGTTGATCCTGGTGGCAATGGACAGGAAATTCTTGCACTACTAAATCGTGAACATATTGCACTAACCTACATTGTGAATACCCATGGGCATGCAGATCATATTGCTGCTAATGATGAAATCAAAGCGGCTACTGGTGCGGTGATCTTGATTCACAGTGAGGATGCAAAAATGCTCATTAGTTCCCAGGAAAATTTATCCATGTATATTGGTAATAACCTAGTGTGTCAAGCAGCAGATCGCTTGCTGACGGATGGGGATACGATTATGGTAGGTGAAATGCAATTTCAGGTGCTACATACACCCGGTCATACCCCTGGTGGCATATGCCTATATGGAAATGGTGCGCTATTCAGTGGTGACACTTTATTTGCTGGGTCCATTGGTAGAACTGATTTTCCAGGTGGGTCCCATAGTCAGTTGCTGAGTAGTATTAAGACTAAGTTATTCGTATTGAATGATGACACTGCCGTTTTACCTGGTCATGGTGAAAACACAACCATTGGCGTTGAACGTCAGACAAATCCATTTATTTAATCGATTGGGGGTATCCATGTCGTTTAAATCATATAATTCATGGTTTAAAGCTGTTATTTTATTGTCAGCAGGTTATATTTTACTTACAGTAACATCAATCTATTTACCAATTATTATTTCTTTAATATTGGCATTCATTTTAAATCCACTGGTAAATTATTTGTGCCGAGTACGTTTGTATCCGACTCAACTAAGGATTAGTCGAGGCATCGCTGTAATAGTGGCTTTTTTATGTACTACTTTGCTGGTTGCGATGATAGGAACTTTTGTCGTACTACCATTTATACACGAATTTGATAAATTTATCATTGATTTGCCAGCAATGATCGGAAAAATTCAAGATATAATCAGTAATATTGAACAACGTGCTAGTGTACTAGAGATACCTGCCAACGTTAATGGAATTATTCAGCAGACGGTTGCTAGTGCTGCATCCTTTTCAGCAGATTTAGCGAGGCGTATATTACAGACTATTTTTGGTTTTGCATCCAGCATTGTTCAACTGATTGTTGTGCCGGTGCTAACCTATTATTTCTTAAAAGATTGGCTGATCTTAAAAGAAAAAATAATAGTGATGTTTGCCGTTGAATCTAGAAATCAAGCACGTAGCGTAATTGAAGAAATGGCCATCGTGATTAGTGGCTATATCCATGGGCAAGTGCTAATTAGTATTGTGATTGGTTTTATTGTATTTAACGGTATGTATTTAATGCATATCGACTATCCATTAGTGCTGGGTTTGCTGGCTGCTTGTACGGAAACCATTCCTATTGTTGGCCCAATCATCGGTTCTGTACCTGCAATTATGTTGGCATATCTAGTGTCACCAGCCTTGGCATGTAAGGTAATACTATTTTATATTGTTGTGCATCAACTTGAAAATCATATTATTGTACCGAATATTATGGGACATACGATTGCTCTGCATCCCGTCATTGTGATTATTAGTTTGTTAGTTGGTGGTCAAGTATTCGGTATTATTGGAATGATGATGGCGGTCCCAGCAGCGGCATTGCTACGTGTCTTAGTTAGGCAACTGTGGAAGTCAACAGAAAGATAGGTGAAAAATAGTGGCAATTGATATGGATGATATTAGACGGAAATTTCACGAAAAACAATATAAGCTGACGCCACAACGTCAGCTTATATTACAAACCTTTGTTGAGCATCAGGATAAACATTTAAGCGCTGAAGATGTTCACGTTATTGTTCGTGAACATTCGTCAGAAATTGGTCTCGCTACGGTATATCGTACTTTGGAATTATTTAGTGAACTGGAAGTCCTGCAAAAAATGGACTTCGGTGATGGACGCAGTCGTTATGAAATCAATGAAACTAGTACGCCTCATCATCATCATCATTTGATTTGTCTAGTGTGCGGTAAGGTAAAGGAATTTGAAGATGATTTGCTCGAGACATTAGAAACGACGATTGCCCACAAGAGTAATTTTATGATTGTTGATCACCAGGTGAAGTTTTATGGCTATTGCCAGGAATGTAAAATTACACATGAAACTTAGATCATGGTAGACGAAAAGCGCAGTGTACGATATAATGGATGTCTTCTATGAGAAAGGGAAATATGGTACTATATTAATAAATATGAATATTATTGTAGAACATCAACTGTTCTGAACAGGCTGATTTGCTAATAATAGGGGGGAAGATTATGTTAATAGAAGCTCCACGGGGAACTCAAGATATACTGCCAGGCGTAAGCGCTAATTGGCAATATATTGAACAAACAATGCGGGATATTTGTCGTTTATATGGGTATAAAGAAATTCGAACTCCAGTATTTGAACATACAGAACTATTTTTACGTGGTATTGGGGAAACGACTGATATTGTATCAAAAGAAATGTATACCTTTACTGATAGGAAAGAACGTAGTCTAACTCTTCGCCCTGAAAATACGGCTGCTGTCGTACGGTCTTACTTGGAAAATAAGATGTACGCTGAGTCGTTACTCACTAAATTATTTTATATCGGTCCCATGTTCCGTTATGACCGTCCGCAGGCTGGTCGTTATCGTCAATTTCATCAATTTGGTATTGAAGCATTAGGCGCGAAAGGCCCTTCTATTGATGCCGAAGTGATTATTTTAGCAGTACAACTCTTGGAACGTCTGGGTCTTACGGATCTAAATTTATATGTAAATTCAGTAGGGTGCCCGGAATGTCGTCCTGTGTATCGTGAAAAATTGCAGGAATACCTAAAAGGAAAAACAGAAGAGTTATGTTCCGATTGTCAGTCACGCTTTGATCGTAATCCAATGCGTATTTTAGATTGCAAAAATCCACAATGTGGCGAGGCATCCCAAGGTGCACCACATATTGTAGACTGTTTATGTGATGAATGTAGTAATCATTTTGAACAATTGAAAATATTACTGCAAGCTGCTAATATTAACTTCACTTTGAATCCTCGTCTAGTGAGGGGTCTTGATTATTATACTAAAACTGCCTTTGAAATTCAGTACGCTCCTTTAGGGGCCCAAAGTGCTGTATGTGGCGGTGGGCGATATGATGGTCTAGTTGAGGAGTGTGGTGGACAACCTACGGCAAGTATTGGCCTAGCGGTTGGCATGGAACGAATTTTGCTTGCTTTAGAAAAACAAAATTTATTACCAGCAGCAAACAATCAAATTGATGTATTTGTGGCACCAATGGGTAAAGAAACACAAGGTATGGCCTTTAAATTATTATGCGATTTGCGAAAAAATGGTATAATTGCGGATATGGATTTTATGGACCGTAACATTAAAGGACAAATGAAGCAAGCCAATAAATATCCAGCTCGCTTTGTGGCGATTATTGGTGAAGATGAAGCCGCACAGGGAAAAGTTATGCTGAAAAATATGGAGTCAGGTATACAGGAATTAGTTGATAGTAGTGAAGTGCAAAATAAACTGTAAGTAGAGATGGAGGATTAATATGGATACAATGACAGGATTAAAACGCACACATTCATGTGAGGTGTTAAATACAGAACATGTTGAACAAGAAGTCGTATTGTGTGGTTGGGTGGCAAGACGCCGGGATCATGGCGGCCTAATTTTTATTGATTTGCGTGATCGTTCAGGTATCGTGCAGGTAGTTTTTTCACAGGCTATTGATACAGAGTCCTTTACGAAGGCGGAGTCTGTTCGCTCTGAGTATGTATTAGCAGTTCGTGGCATTGTAAAATCAAGGGATGAAGCTACGATTAATCCTAATATGGCAACTGGGGAAATTGAGGTTTGCGTCACTGAACTGAGGGTGTTAAATGCTTCAAAAACACCACCTTTTTACATACAAGATAATACTGAAATTGATGAAACATTACGCTTGAAATATCGTTATTTGGATTTACGCCGTCCTGAAATGCAAAGAAGTTTGATGCTGCGTCATCGTGTGACCAAACTGATGCGAGATTTCTTTGATAATAACGGTTTTATGGAAATTGAAACGCCGATGCTGACCAAGAGTACACCAGAAGGTGCGCGGGATTATTTGGTGCCAAGTCGTGTAAATCCTGGTAAGTTTTACGCATTACCTCAGTCACCACAAATTTTTAAACAGTTATTAATGGTGGCCGGTATGGAACGGTATTTTCAAATTGTACGTTGCTTCCGTGATGAAGATTTGCGTGCCGATCGTCAACCAGAATTTACACAACTTGATATTGAAATGTCCTTTATTGATCAAGAAGAAATTTTGACAATGATGGAAAATATGGCGGCCAAGTTATTTAAAGAAGCAATTGGTGCTGAAGTAACCACTCCAATGTTACGCATTAGCTATGATGATGCTATGAATCGTTATGGTTCTGATAAACCAGATGTTCGTTTTGGTATGGAGCTTATTGATCTATCGGATGCTGTAAAAGGCTCGACTTTCAAAGTCTTTGAAGGGGTACTCGCTAATGGGGGCAAAGTAAAAGCCATTAATGTTAAGGGCTATGCTCATGCTCCACGCCGGGAATTGGATGGCTTAATTGATTATGTAGGCATTTATGGTGCTAAAGGAATGGCGTGGATTGCTTATACTGCTGAGGGGGTTAAATCTGCAATTACGAAATTTTTCTCTGATGAAATCATGGAAAACATTTCAAAGGCCGCAGGTATTGAAGAAGGGGATTTGCTCTTGATTGTTGCTGATAAGCCAGCGACGGTTGCGAATGCACTAGGTGCATTACGTCTTGAAATGGGACGACGCATGAATTTGATTGATCCTGATAAATTGGCATTTGTGTGGGTTGTTGACTTCCCAATGTTTGAATATAATGAAGACGAAAAACGTTGGAGTGCGATGCATCATATGTTTACTTCACCACGAGATGAAGATGTTCAGTATTTAGAGAGTGATCCTGGTCGTGTGAAAGCAAAAGCCTATGATATGGTACTCAACGGCACTGAGCTTGGTGGCGGTAGCATCCGAATTTATAACCGTGACTTGCAGGAAAAAATCTTTAATGCAATTGGTTTCACGGCAGAAGAGGCAATGGCTAAATTTGGCTTTATGCTAGATGCCTTTGAATATGGTACTCCTCCACATGGCGGAATTGCCTTTGGCTTAGATCGACTGATCATGTTGATGGCAAAAAAATCTTCCATTCGTGATGTAATTGCTTTTCCTAAGACGCAAAGCGCAACGGATGTTATGACGCAAGCACCTTCTTCAGTTGATGATAAACAATTGAAGGAATTATTCATTAAAACAGCTGTGACTGTAAAAACAAAAGGTTAATTGCATTGAAAAATATGGTAGTTCTTCCTGAATATACCGTCTGATTATTCTTGCAAATTGCCGCTGGATTTGTTACTATAAGAGTAAGAACTGAAACGTTAAAGAGCCCTGCAATGTACGTATACAGTCATATGTTTTGATCCAACATATCTTATGAGGGAGCTTGTACTTTGATTATGGCATGCATGCCCCTTTACTGGGGAAGCAAAAAGTAGTCAAGAGAGCACCCACCTGCCTTGGCAGGTTCAAAACAGTGACATTACGGCACAGCGGGGTTCCTTTTGTTATGTGTGGAGGGATTTTAATTGTTACATCGGTTTGCACGCACGGAACTTTTGATAGGCGAGCAGGGGGTTGCCAAGTTGGCAGCCAGTACGGTTGCAGTGTTTGGTGTTGGCGGTGTGGGGTCATATGTGGTTGAGGCGTTAGCACGAGCGGGTATTGGCAAACTGGTACTGATTGATCATGATGCCGTTAGTCTGACCAATATAAATCGTCAATTGCCAGCATTAGAGTCAACAATTGGTCAAGCCAAAGTCGCAGTGATGCGGCAACGTGTCTTAGGGATTAACCCGGACTGTCAAGTAGAGGCTATCGAACAGTTTTACGATAAGAATCAAAGTGAGGCGTTAATTCGCCCTGAATATACATATATTGTTGATGCCATTGACTCCATTACTGCGAAGGTAGATCTTATTGTTACAGCCATGACGCAAAACATTCCTATTGTCTCTAGTATGGGGGCAGGCAACAAATTAGATCCTACCCAATTTAAATTAGCAGATATTAGCAAAACCCATAGTTGCCCCATGGCCAAAGTAGTCCGTAAAATGTTGCGGAGTCGGGGTGTGACCAAAGGTCTCAAGGTAGTATTTTCTACAGAAATGTCTATGACCCCGCAAGAACCTGCTGTGGAAGAAAGTGGAATACGTAGACAACTGCCAGGGAGTATTTCCTTTGTGCCATCTGTTGCAGGGCTATTCTTAGCTAGTGCAGTGGTGAATGATATTTTAAAAGAGTAAGATATTTGAAAAATAGAAAGCCAGCAATGATGAGTGGCTTTCTATTTTTTTGAAATTACAGCAACACAGACAGCCAATTTTTTACTATTTTAGGAGTATCCCTTGCGAGAAAAAGGGGAAGTAGCATATAATATAGGGGTAGTTGTCTAGTAAATAGATATATATATATTTCGATGTAAAGGAAGATACATGTGATGATGAAAAAATGGAAATGGTTACTACAAGTCTTAGCAATACTAGCTATTGTGGTATGGGTTGTGCCAGATTGTTTTGCTGAAACGATTCCGTCCAGTGATCGTATGGTCGTGCCAGTCGTGATAAAGATGGATGATGGCACTGGAAGCAATGGTGTAACGGGACTTGTAGCCCCCAATGAAGTATTACTACCAGTGAGCGCTATTACCAAATATATCAATACCGATGTGATTTTTGAGGCAGTAGAGAAAAGGGTGTATTTATATATCGGTCAGGTGGAATTTAAGCTAGAAAACTCTGCTCTGGATGAAAGACTCGGGGATGGCATTATGCTTAACTTTATACCATGTGAGATAAAGGGCATTTCTTATCTTAATGTAAAAGGGTTGGAAAAAGTCTTAGGAATTAAAATCACGCAAGGTGCTAATGGCAGTATCGTGATTGAGAAAGAAAGTTATAGTGGTAAACAATTGAATGTTGGACGGGATAAATGGCATGCTGTTGATAAAATAAATTTGGTATGGGATTATGTAAATACAGGTTCAGAAAACTTGGATAAAGAGACAAAGATTGATGGCTTGAACGTAATTTCTCCCACTTGGTTTTCTCTGGCTACTAGTGATGGACTGATCTTAAGTAAGGCGGATGCCAAATATGTGAGTGATGCTCATCATAAAGGTTATAAGGTATGGGCGCTTGCCAGCAATAGTTTTGATTGTGATATGACGCATCAACTGCTCATTGATGAGCGAGCTCAGGAAAAGTTCATTAATCAATTGTTGGTATATTCAAGTTTATATAACCTTGATGGCATTAATGTTGATTTTGAAAATATATATGATGATGATAAGGGACGACTTACGCAATTTGTTGAGAAGCTTACAGCGGTATTGCATCAACAAGGGATTGTAGTTTCCATGGATGTGACTGTGCCGAGCAATTCTCCTTTTTGGTCAACTTGTTATGATCGACAAAAACTAGGTGCTACTGTTGATTACATTATGGTGATGACTTATGATGAATATTGGGCTCGCAGTCCCAAAAGTGGACCAGTGGCATCAATCGGTTGGGTGGAAACTGGTATCAAGAAGATGCTAGCTGAAGTACCTAATGAAAAATTAGTAATGGGTGTTCCCTTTTATACAAGACAATGGGAAGAAGGGGACAGTGGCCGCGCTAAATCTAAAACCATGTCCATGGCAATGGTACAGACTCTGATTAAGGACAGAAACTTGGATGTTGTTTGGTTAGATGATAAGGGCCTTAATTACGTGGAGTATTATAACGATGGTAGTCGTTACCGCATATGGATTGAGGATGAAAAATCCATTGGGTTGAAGCTTGATTTAGTAGATAAGTATAATTTAGCAGGGGTGGCAAGCTGGCGTAAAGGATTTGAGGATCATGCAATGTGGGAAGTGCTAAATGCTGGGCTAAAAAAACATTCGTACAACCTAGTAGCAAGTAGCTTAAATTCCAAGTGAATGATAATAGGGGAAATGAGAAGGATGTATAGATTCTTCTCATTTCCCCTATTATGTATATATATCCTACTATATCTCTTATATGGCAATCATCAGGAATAGAAGCGATGCCCTAGCTTCTGTTTCTGGCAGACTGCCAATCTATATGTTTGTGTTGTATATAGTAATTTATAATTTATAATAATTTATAATAACAACCTTTTTTAGTAAAAATTAGCATAGGGGTTATACTAATAATGGAGGATGGTTTTATGTTTAACGATGATGAGATGAAAAGGTTAAGGCGCAAGATTTGGTTTCAGACTGCGCTAGTGATAGTAGCCATCTTATTTACCTTGTTTATAATTGTGAATGGCGTGGGAATTGTAGCAGGTAATTTTTTCTATAAAGAGTTCTGCGTATGGCATACTCGCCTGGATCCTTACCGCTTTCAGTCGTTACAGGCTGTTTTGGAAGATGGAATTCGGACGAAGGGCTGGAAGAATGTCAGCATTGATTCCCGCTTAGGCTATACACTGCAAGGGACATACATACCAAACCCAAACCCCACAAAAAATACAGTGGTCTTTGTGCATGGCATTACTGGGAGTCGTTTGATGGGGCTATGGTATGCTCATATTTACCTAGGGGCAGGGTACAATGTATTAATCTATGATTGCCGGGCTAGTGGCGAGAGCGGGGGAGACTCTGTATCATGGGGATTCTATGAGAGTAGGGATTTGGATCAATGGATTGATTGGGTCGAAGAACGTAATCCTGGTGGGATTATCGGTGTACATGGTATATCTATGGGGGCGGCTACAGCCTTAATGCATGCAGAAATGAATGAGATAACCCATAGGGTAAAGTTCTATGTTGCTGACAGCAGTTATTCGGATTTAGAAGCGTTATTGACCCAACAGATTGATGCAGCGGTTTATCTACATGACCCTCTATGGGTTAAACTTCTACTAGATTATTCAAGCATCGCTGCTAAGTGGCAGTCAGGCTTTCGTTATCAAGATGTTTCTCCTCTTCGATCGGTGAGCCATGTAACCACGCCTATTCTCTATTTTCATGGGGATATGGATGTGTTGGTGCCAGTTTACATGGATCAACAACTATATGATGCGACTAAAGGATATAAAGAGCAGTATATCTTTGCAGGCGATGGGCATGCGATGGCCATATTTAATCATGAAGACCAATATCGGCATCACATACGTAATTTTATTGATACCGCTTTGCAGCAATAGAATGTTTCCTTTCAGTTAGGTATTCAGAATACATAGGCTTTTTCTGTTGCGCAGAGTTACTTCATTTCGTATAATGGGAAAGACTGTAAAGGAGCGATACATTATGAATGAAGTGAAAATGTTAACAAACTCAGAGTTGCAACAACATTATTCTTCCCTAACTCATCGTTATGAAATTTTTAAAGGGAAAAACCTTAAATTGGATATGTCGAGGGGCAAGCCGTGTTCAGCACAGTTAGATCTATCGGCTGGACTTATTGATTGTCTCAGTTCAGAGGATTATAAAACACAAGAGGGCGTTGACTGCCGAAATTATGGTGGGCTAGATGGTATTCCCGAGGCCAAGGAACTTTTTGCTTGGATTATGGAAGCAAAGTCTCAAGAAGTTATTATTGGTGGAAATTCCAGTCTAGTGTTAATGCATGATCTCATTGCAAGAGCCATGCTTAAAGGTTTACCAGGCAGTACAGCTCCTTGGGGTAAATTGCCAAAAATTAAATTTTTGTGCCCTAGCCCAGGTTATGATCGCCATTTTGCCATTTGTGAATACTTTGGGATTGAAATGATTGTTATTGACTATTTAGATGATGGCCCCAATATGGATCAAGTAGAAGAATTTGTGGCTCAAGATTCTAACATTAAGGGTATTTGGTGCGTACCTAAATATAGTAATCCTACGGGTATTACTTATTCGGATGCAGTGGTAAAACGCTTGGCAACAATGCCTACAAAGGCCACAGATTTTAGGATCTTTTGGGATAATGCTTATGCCGTACATCATCTAACTAATACACCAGATAAATTGCTCAACATTCGGAAGGCATGTACGGAAGCAGGGAATCCGGACCGGTTTTTTGCATTTAGTTCTACTTCTAAGGTTAGTTTTGCCAGCGCTGGTATTGCCATGTTGGCAAGTAGTGAGACTAATATTACTTGGCTGAAGCAACAAATGATGTTTCAAACCATTGGTCCAGACAAATTAAATCAATTACGGCATGTCCGTTTCTTTAAGAGCCAACAGGGAATTGAAGCTCATATGCGTCAACATGAAGGCATAATTACGCCTAAATTTAAGTTGGTGCTTCAAATTTTAGAAGAACAGCTAGGGGGCAAAAATATTGCTTCCTGGAGTAAACCCAATGGTGGATACTTTATCAGTTTAAATACACTGTCTGGGTGTGCACAGAAGGTCGTAACCAGAGCTGCCTTCGCTGGAGTCGTGCTTACGCCAGCTGGCGCAACCTTTCCTTATGGCAGAGATCCAGAAGATAAAAACATCCGGATATCTCCTAGCTTCCCGCCGCTCTCAGAGCTAAAACAAGCCATGGAATTAGTAACCCTTTGTGTTGAATTAGTGACTACGGAGCAAGAATTAGCGCGAAGGCTGGAGATTGGGTAATCATCAATTAGCAGTGCCAAAACTGAATTCCTTGGTAATGATAGAAGAATGCTCTTGTAATAATACAAGGGCATTCTTCTGTTATTCTATGCGGTACCAAAATTTTTATATAATACCAATGCTTTTAATAGGTATATTGTATTTGTTATAGCCAATAGGTATAATATACTTAAAATAAGTGTTCAATTATGGAGGTATTGAGGTTATTTATTTTTAAAAAATGATGTTCTCCATCAGCAATAACGTACGGAAGGGATGGAAGTCTCTAAAATTGCTGATATGTATAAAGGAGGAGTGTGTTTGTGCCTTCTACAACAGCTTCTTGGGCGAGGTCAGTAAGATCTTGGGAGGAGATACCTTCTATTTTTAAAGAATTTGTTTGTCAATTAGAACCATTTCCTTACATCATTGATTCACCAGCGGATAACTGGGGTAAAAAGTGTACAAATCACAAATTAATTTGTATGTATCAGGAGAAAATAATTGTACTGGAACTTATAAAGAACAGGGTTACTGAAGTATGCTATTGGTTTAAGGACATTCAGCACATTGAACAGGGAAAAATGCTACTTTATTCGTGGATTGGTATTCATGGGATGGTTGGCGGTAAGTTAGCAAAATCCATTGTTGAATATAATTCCGTTGTTGCTGCCCTATTTGAGCCAATTGCTGCTATGATTAGGCAGGTACATTTGCTGCCTAATCATAGCAGCAATGATCAAAATTTGTCACAACTTAATTTTCTCAAGCAACTAAACTATAAATTTTTTAATTACGCTAGTGAGTGTATTTTGCCTGGAGAAAAGATAATGGATAGGGTATACCAATGTGCTATTTATGAAAAAAGGCTTCGTGTTTTTACAAGAAGTATAACCTTGGCCCATTTAACCATTCTCACGGATAAAGAAATCATTATTATCAAGGAAGAAGAGATAATAAAAGTACAGGGGAAATATGATTTTAAGAATGGTGGTGTATGGGCGTATATTCCCGTAGATAAGATCATCAATATGAATATACACGTTGAGGGAGAGAAAGGATTGCTTGCTTTAGCAATTGGCTTGCAAGAAAACTCGATTTCCTTGTTATTTTCTTCCTTGCAACAACAAGATTTGCAAACTTTAGTGGAAGCGGTTACAGTTATGTTGCGGTAAAGGCTGCTACCGATACCCGCTGGTAGGAGTCGTCTGATTTGTAATAAAGTGAAAAAGTGGGTATTACACTGGCACTGTAATAGTGAGTTTGTGTAAACAAGGAGAGACTATATGATAACTAGACGTCAATTCTTAACAAGGTGTGCAGGTGCTGCTTTAACTATATCTGGTATAGGGCTTTGTTCTAAATATAATGTGATTGATAAACTCATGAAAAGCATACCGATTTTGTTATATCATAGAGTTGGGGTAGAACCTGATGACTTAACAATTAGTGTTAAACATTTTGAGCAAGACATGTCACTTTTATCAAATGCGGGATATAACACGTTGTCCCTTACACAAGTTAGGCAGTATTTGCAAGGACATTCCTTGTCACTTCCCAAAAGGCCGCTCATTATTACCTTTGATGATGGCTATTTGGATAATTATACAAATGCATTTCCCATCCTTCAAAAATATTCCATGGTAGCTAGTTTTTATATTATTACAGGAATGATTGGTAATAATGATCGATTAACCATTTCGCAAATTCGTGAGATGGAAATGGCCGGCATGGATTTCGGGTCTCACACCATCACACACCGATCACTGGCAGGTTTAACTATTGGCGAAGTAACAACTGAACTGAATAAATCAAAGTTTGATCTAGAACAAATAATAGGAAGGTCTGTGGACTTTATAGCTTATCCCTGCGGCAGCTACAAAGATGAAACACTTAGAATTGCTCGTGATGCTGGGTACCTTGGAGGCTTTTCAGTTCACGATGGCTTTGCAGAGTTTTCTAATCCTTTAGCCATAAGACGCATCCCAATTTTTCACTATGATCGCTCGATTGCTTATGTAATGGCAAAAAAAGGATTACTCCCGCGGATGTTTAGTTAAGATAAAATAGATTAGCAATGTAAATACTGCTTGTAGATGGATTTATAAAGAAATGGAGCAGGTGATACTTTTTGTTGGAATTATTAATATTAGGTTTTTTTATTGGGATGTTGGGAACATTAGTAGGCGTAGGTGGAGGGTTTATTCTCGTCCCCATCTTTTTATTTATTTTTCACTATACACCACAGCAGGCCGTTGGCACTTCCCTGACAGTAGTTTTTTTTAATGCGCTCTCGGGCACAATTGCCTATATTAGGCAGAAAAAAGTATACTATGATGCTGCGATACGTTTCAGCGTAGCTACGTTACCAGGGGCCGTGCTCGGTAGCTATTTATCTCACTATTTTAATAGCCAAATTTTTTATGTCAGTTTTGGCTCATTATTAATAATTATATCAGCATTACTCTATGTTCGTTCCAGAGCAAAAACTGAGCAAACAGAGAAGACGGGAAATTTTGCATATAATCGCACCCTAGGTACGTTGATGAGTGTGTTAGTTGGTTTTTTGTCCAGCATTTTTGGTATTGGTGGCGGTATTATTCATGTTCCGATGATGATTTGTCTTTTAGGCTTTCCTACCCATACTGCTACAGCGACTTCTCATTTCGTGCTCGCTATCTCCTCTTTCTTTGGCGTACTTTCTCACTACTTTTTAGGTAACATCTTAATCATTCCTGGGTTAGTTATTGGTTTTGGCTCTATCGTGGGAGCACAGTTCGGAGCTTATTTGTCCCTAAAAACAAATGCAAAGTCGATTACTATATTACTTTGTATTGCTTTATTAGTGTTAGGGTTACGGATGATCATCAGTAGCAATCACTAATGGTTGGTAAATTACAATGAGAATGCAACAATGTTGTGAAGGATTTTGTAATTCTGACAGTGGCATTTTGTGAGTGTCTTAAGAAGGAGGGAGAGGTATTGTGGGGAAATTACAAGCGTTACTTCATATTGATGAACCGGGTAAATGGCGGTTAACTTTGGCAAATGCCAAGAATTTTATAGACGATGTGGGTTTAGACCGGGTTGCTTTAGAAATTGTGGCTAATGGGCCAGCGGTGCAAATTTTTGATGCTGTGGAGAACGATGCTGATCAAGAGATACGAGTCCTACTGAAACAAATGCAAGAACTAGCAAATAATAATGTTACAATCATTGCTTGTAGAAATGCTTTAAAAGCAAATTCAATTTCTGAAGACTTATTACCGGGTTTTATAACCGTTGTCCCAGCGGGAATAACTAGAATTATAACAAAGCAGCGAGACGGTTATTCCTATGTAAGACCATGATAGTCAACAAGAAAACCTGTATAATACAGGTTTTTTTGCTGATATAAGTCAATAGAGAGAACTAGTTAGGCGCAAACTGAACCACAGTAAGTTTTTTCTAGTCCAATCTCATTACTTGGAAACTAGTGAGGAAAGAGGTATAATTGTAAAATATACGACTTTGAAGGGAAATAAGGGGATTTATCTATGGATCTTTTCG
>Ga0224527_1000276_pt1 | contig 38904 bp, 33 predicted proteins | sample CBST0metaG_FD_179882 | JGI IMG/M metagenome (GOLD analysis project Ga0224527, IMG submission 179882) | Peat soil microbial communities from Stordalen Mire, Sweden - C.B.S.T0 | ecosystem: Environmental > Terrestrial > Soil > Wetlands > Peat | place: Sweden: Norrbotten County, Stordalen Mire... | reverse complement strand
ATGATGTACGCCGGCCCTGCGCATTTCTTCCAACAGCACCAGAGTGCCGCTGACGTTGTTCTGATAATACTCCAGCGGTTTATGGGTCGATTCCCCGACCGCCTTCAATCCAGCAAAATGAATGACTGCGGTAATCTCGTGATCGTCAAAAATGCGCTGTAGACAATCCGGGTCCCGCACATCACCCTGATAAAAAACAATGTCCTTGTCCGTTAATTCGGACACACGGTCGAGAGAGGTCTCGGATGCATTACAAAGGTTATCCAGCACCACGACTTCATCGCCACGTTCAAGTAACGATAATACCGTGTGCGACCCGATATACCCTGCCCCACCGGTGACAAGAATCGCCATAAAAACTCCTGATGTTGATTAGTGCAACCAACTACTGATGTTATAGAAGGCTTTTGATCTTCTCACGGAAATCTTTGCCGAATTTGCCGTTACGCAAGCCATAGGTCACAAAAGCCTGCATATAGCCCAACTTGCGGCCACAATTGAAACTGTCGCCAGTAAGATATAGCGCATCCACAGGTTGATGATCCACCAGGGAAGCGATGGCATCGGTTAATTGGATACGTCCCCAAGCGCCGGGCTCTGTTTTTTCCAGCAACGGCCAGATATCTGCCGACAGTACATAACGTCCCACAGCGGCCAGATCAGAATCGATTTGACTCAAGTCTTGCGGCTTTTCAATAAAAGATTCGATCAATGCGCTGTCACCCGCCTTGGCAACAACGTCATCGCAACTGATCACAGAATATTCAGGGAGATGTTCACGCGGCATGCTTTGCACCAGTACCTGGCTATGCCCGGTTTCATGAAAGCGTTTCACCATGGCTGCCAGATTTTCTGTGCGATTGTTATAGGTGGCTTCATCCAACAGCACGTCGGGTAACACCACGACAAATGGCGAATTACCCAACATCGGTTTGGCGCATAAAATGGCATGTCCCAAGCCCAACGCTTCACCCTGGCGCACATTCATTATCGTCAGGCCCTTTGGACAGATAGCCTGAACTTCTTTCAGCAAAGTATTCTTAACGCGAGCTTCTAACAGCGCTTCTAGCTCAAAAGACGTATCGAAATGGTTTTCAATAGCATTTTTGGAAGCATGCGTTACCAGTACGATTTCCTTGATGCCTGCCGCAGCACACTCTTCAACAAGGTACTGAATCATCGGCTTATCGACGATGGGCAGCATCTCTTTCGGGATGGCTTTGGTGGCCGGCAGTAGATGCATACCCAGACCAGCAACGGGAATCACGGCTTTTAATATTTTCATTCAATAAGCACCAATTGGTTAAAATAAAGACATATCCCTATAGAGATAGTTACAATGATAGCACCCAAAAAGCTGTGATGATTACTCACTTCGGAATAAAGCCAACAGTGCTGTTGTTTTTCTTGCAACAACGGTGGATTTGACTGGTTTACCTATTCAAACGTAGCAGCAACTCTGTGGATATGCGGCGACGGTCGAAAAGACAATTGGAAAATCCAGAATAATCTCATCGATATGCCCTCTCATGAGGCTTTCGCCTGAATGATGTGTAAAAACTTGCAACGTCAGTGATTTTAATCCGCAAAAGATTACTCATTTTGCCAAATAATGGATGCAATTATTAAATGATTAACCTGAACAGATTATTTTTATCATTACGAGGAATAAGCCAATAATTGTGGGTTGATTTATATCAAGTATATTCTAATTACCCCACTCAATATACACAAATCAAAATTCCAGACAATAAAAAAGTCAGAAATTGATGAAATAATAAACCTTCGAAATCAGTCTAATTTCTTTGTGAAACAGCAGGTTGTCGTAGTAAGGTTAATCACACGCCTAACCTGATATTTGGTTCTGGCCTTACAGCACCATCTTCCTTCATCGACACACTGGTGCCGATGTCGTCAGTTTTTTCCTAACTGATCAGTACCTTTTTCTACTACTTATCATCTTTCTGGGCAGGTTTTAGGGCAAAGTGATCATCCGCTAAAGTCATCTGTAAAAGCCTGTTTCCATTTAGTCATGTACTCAAAGTATAGACCATTCTACGTATATGGAAATGTGCCCCAATGCCGGTTATAGCAAATAAGTCGATCTCTATAATCACCACCAAACGGACTTACTTCTATCATTATTTGCTGTTTTTTATATGCACCAGGAGTTTACCATTTTCCTCTCGACTTTGCTTAATTACGCCAGTTATACAAGGGAGCTCACAATCCATTAACAAAATGCCTAACAGCAGGGACAGGTCATGTTGCACGTATTGTGTAATTGAGTCAGTGTGGCGAATTCATTTTCCGGTTAAAAACGTTTAATAGATTGTAACCATCACCACATTAAAATTTTCTATAGGGCGAGCGATCGAACCAAACATTCGAGGGGTCTGAATAAGTTCATTTAGCTTAGCTATGATTCGAGTAAACAATAAGTCCGAACAAAGTGATAGATCACTAAAACAACATAGTATGTTTTATTATTTTGAATATTTATTTTTATAGAAAAACAGAAACGACTATCATCTAACAAGTAAAAATAAGAATATACTAGACATTAAGAGATAAAAATAATCATAGATCAATTAATTTTTTACAATTTTGCGTTTTAGAAATTTCCTCTCGACAAAAAACCATGAAAATGATGAAAGCATTAATACTATTATTATTGAAACAAGCATCGATAGCCAAAAGCTTAGCCCTGTCTCATTGATAATAATTTGTTGGGTTGGATATGCATAAATATATATACCATAGGAAAAATCAAACCTACCACAAATAAATCTATCTTTGAATGAACTACCTAAGATTATAACAATTAACGATATGGAACCAAAAAAAAGCATGCTCCTTTCATCATTTCCCTTAGATAAAAAAACACCAATGAATGCAAGCATCAAAATAAAATAGCTTATTTTTTGTTTATACCATTTCTTTCTAGTTAGAAAAAGTAGGCCACCGAGCGCAAAAGGAATTGTTAAAATTGTTGATCTATCTATGAAATAATTGTTAGTTATTCCTTTTTGAACGAGAAATTGAATAAAAACACTCCCGACAAGTAGAATAAATAGTTTTGCAAAAGAGTATTTTTTATTATTAATGAAAATGAAGATAAGGATGTAATCAAAAAACTCGAAAAATAATGTCCACAAGCTTCCATTTAATGCGTTTTTATGAATATATGTGGAGCTAAAGAAATTCATTTGTTCCGGAGTCGCGTAAGCTCCCAATGTGGAAAAATGAAAGAAATTATATAATGAGCTGAATGATAAAAGATATTTTATGCCATCACCTTTACCAAACAAAGTACAAACAAGTGTTGTCATAATTAGGGAACATAGGATTAAAGCAGGAAATATTCTATATATTCTCTTCTCAAAATACTTAAAAATAGTTGATGTTCGCTCATAGCTTTGAGTAATTAAATAACCCGAAATCGTAAAAAAAACAATAACAGCGAATGTTCCTAATTTTGTCACACCAAATACTAAAGGCTCAGACAACCCATAAAACGCGAAGTGATGACTAAAAAGAACGGCCAATGCAGCCAAGTGCCGCATAATATCAAATATATTTGCATTATGAAGCTCTTGATTCGCGTCAATATCATCAATTTGATGGCTAGTTATAAGCTCAGACATTAAAAAATTATCCTTGAATTTATAGGCCCATTACAATATATGATAAATATCAAAAATGAAAAAATTTCTCAACACAAAATAGCACAAATAGATTATAATTTTTTTATAAACTATCCTTCTCACTAGTACTAAAATTACCAAAGAAAAAAATTTTTGAATAGCATTCAAAAATATAAATTTTGCAAATTTATATTTTAATCTTATTGGCAGCGAGTCATTTTACAACATTAAATTACATTTATTGCAATGGGAAAATACATCAAAATAAACTACAAAATACTCGACATAGAATGGCGTTTTCTTAACTCTACTTATTCTCTTATTAGCATAATAAATAAATATGAAGAAAACATCTAGAACTAAACACGTTAGGATAAGACACGTTTTAAAAATTACAAATATATTTTCCAACCAATATAGTGGGTCTTTAACGTTAGGATACCTAGGGAAAAACATAATAAAAATTAGTCGATGCAATGATTAACAACGTAAAAAATAATATTTTAACAAGTGAAACACCCATAAATAAATTAAATAATTTTGAGGCCCATTAATTATCAAGGTTACTTATGTAATAATGATTTGTTGTATATAAACAATAATTTAATCAGATCATTAACGAATGAAATTCGTATAAAAAGTTACACATATGGATAGCTTTCTAAAATGTAATGGCACCTGCATGTGATACTATTACCTCATCTGAACCAACAAGGGACGAAAAATCAAATACAAACAGAATACAATCATAACCCTTGTATTGTAAAGTATTGTAGTTTTCAGGGAAAAGAATTATTTCTTTCTGGGTGGAATTTCCGAAAATCAAAGGATTACAAATTTTCTCTAATAATCGCCCATTAGAACTTCTCATACTTGCGTATGCATCTACAATGCAATTCTCGGGTAATGAAAGAGACGATTGTGTCAATCGCAAAAGAGCTGAAATATAAACATAATTATAATTCTCCCTGAATGGGCATTGTAACTGTAGAAGCTTATTATCCTTATTTTTACTTTTTGAAGTTATGACTAACGAGTCAGATAGATACGATATTACCAAATTTTCTTTATTCAGGCCTATTAAATTGTAGGAACAAAGGGATATTGCTGGGGAGTTAATCATACCGTAAGTAAATAAAGGTTTTTTTCCATGCACTCCGCTAAAGATATGATTATTTCTCCAAACAACTCCGAATTGATTGCACATTTTCGTGTTTTTGGTTTCTGCCAGTGTACCCTCATCGCAGGTGAATCTATTACCATCTAAAATCGTACTCATATTTTTATCATTTTCAAAAAAAAACACGGTATTAGAATTTTGTCTTAGAGTCACAATAGTACAGTCTCTTAAAGTAGTTACTGCTCCTTGCCCTTTCGGTGCCGTTGAAGCTTTACATATAGGAAATTTACGATTTTGTGCTTCAATATGAGCATTTATGATTGTTACCGAACCTCCAATATTTTCAATTTCACCTTCAAGAATATAATCAATTGAACCACCATTCCAAATTAAACCACCAGTCCAGTTATCTATAACAATTCCTTTTCTACCATTTTGAGCGACCGAGCTATTAAACTCGATGCGTTCAGAGTTATTTATTCCATGAGAAAGGTAAGCCAATCTATCAAATTCATCAAAACCACATTCTTGAAATATTAATCCCCATCCATTATCTCCATTAGTTAATACATCTTTAAAACCTCTTGTGCGAATTTTATGCATACCACATTGAGAAACCAAATCAGCTCGGCCGCTTTGTCCATTTAAAGTAGCAAACCATTTCATAAAGTTTATATTTCTTGTTAACTTATCACCACTCATCTCTACAAAAACAATAAATGATGCGGCATAAACACAGGTATTAACATATGGAGTATCTCCCTCTGTTCCTTTCGACAAAAGATCAGAAGTGAAGAGAAATGCATAATTATCTATATAGCCATTCGATCCATCTATTATCCATTCACTTACTCCACTTTCAGCTTCTAAAAAGACTTTTGAGGGATCGATTTTCATTGTGGAGGAAGTTTTTAGCCGCGAAGGAATCTTAATTGCAATCCGTTTAGCATTAGAATGCTCAACTATTCTCTCCCCTTCAGCGATTGCCCTAAGCATAGCTGCGGAAGAATCTATTGTATATGACGGAACTACACCAAATTCAACAGCATGAATCACAGCGCTATCCAAGTAATTAATTCTCACCCATCTTTTATTATTTAAAGTTACTATTATTGTACCACCATTATCTGCGCTAAGCGCATCCGAAGCATTGTGAACAAAATAGCCGCCCCCAACATTAGTATTACTATAATACCCCCGTATTTTTATTTTTTGGAAATCAAAATTTGGTTCAATTTGGCGTAATGTATCAATATCTGGACACTCACCAATGTATTTAAATCCATAAGGTGTAGATAATTGGTCAAATATTTTACTTGTTATGTTATTTATATTAACTTGTTGGGATCCCTTCGTTGATAAAGAGTCATCGCTACTATTGTTAGAAAGTGAATTCGTCTTATTATTACGACCTTTTATAATTGTCGGGTCGGCAAAACCAAGCTGAGAAATTACACTAGTAAAAGTAATACATATGATTTTAATCCAATTTCTTCTATTCATATCATTCCTCTTACATTATGAGAATAATTTAAATATACAGGCATTAATAGAGACGTTTATTTAAAAGTCACTTTGCCATTATTAATAATAATATGTGAATGGCTTATTTGAAAATAGACATTAAAGGCTTACTGATGATATTCTTGATACCAATCTACAAATTTTCTAATACCTTCAGCCACTGATGTACTTGGCTTATAATTTATGGCAATCGCAAGCTCAGTTGTATCAGCATATGTATTAAGTACATCGCCTTGTTGAATCGGCAAATTATTTTTTATTGCCTTTTTATTCAAAGTAATTTCTAATTGATTTATATACTCACTAAGTTTTATTGGATTACTATTACCTATATTGTAGACAGCATAAGGAGCAGAACTTAAGCCAGCCGAACCTGTCTCTACTGTCCATTGAGGATTTACATGTGGGATAAAAGATTGTAGCCTAATTATTGATTCAACTATATCGTCTATATAAGTGAAATCTCTTAACATTTCTCCATTATTATAAACATCAATCGGCAGACCAGATATTATTGCATCCGTAAATTTATACAGTGCCATGTCAGGCCTACCCCATGGTCCATAGACAGTGAAAAACCTCAACCCAGTTGTAGGTAAACCATATAAATGCGAGTATGTATGAGACATTAATTCATTTGCTTTTTTTGTAGCCGCATATAATGAAACAGGGTGATCAACATTATCATCTATAGAGAAAGGTAGTTTTTCATTAAGTCCATATACAGAACTTGATGATGCATATAACAAATGTTGAATTTTATTTTCACGACATCCCTCTAAAATATTCATGTGTCCAATCAAATTAGAATCGACATATGCCATAGGATTTATCAACGAATACCTTACTCCTGCCTGTGCACCTAAATGAATAACCCTTTCAAAATTATTTTTAATAAAAATATCTGAAATACTAGGAGTGTCCGCTAAATCTAACTTGCGAAAAACAAAGTTATCAAAATTCGCTAGAATTCGCAATCTTGCTTGTTTCAACTTTACATCATAGTAATTATTAAGATTATCTATTCCGATTATTTCATGGCCCATTTTTGCCAATTGCAGAGAAACATGATAGCCGATAAAACCAGCAGCTCCAGTGACAAGATATTTCATTGATCCCCCATTTTAATATAGTTACTTAACTTAGTTTTATTTTCCCCGGATAGCTAATTATCTAGGCGAAGAACGCAACCATCAGGATCTTTCGATATCAAGGCTAAATTCAATTATATCAAAACCAATGGATTGTAAAGATATTAGTAAGATTATTTCAAATTTTCACAAACTTAAAACTTTAAAAAAGATTTACTTGATATATTTATATTATCATTTTATAGGCCAAATATATTTTGGTTACATATCTATATCATAAATGATTTTCACAATTAAACTTATTTCCTATTATTTCATGATATCTAAGATATTGTGGGCTATAAATAAAGTATCTCTTACATTAACTTGAATTCTAAATTATTTCTGCAAAATACAGTTGCAGTCACACATTCTGATTAAATACTCGGGTAGTGAAATTTTATAAATTTGACAGATATACTTTACCAACTTACTGGTTAATACAAGTAATATTATCGCTTTGATAAAAGTTGCATAAAAAACATAAATACAAATACAAATACAAATACAAATACAAATACAAATACAATATTTTTAGCTATCACCTAGTTTGTGCTATAAAAATCTATAGATAATTAATCTAAAATATAAATTTTACATCTTGGCGTCATACATTTAAATAATATGCAATATAGAATGAGAGGTGGAAGTAGGCAAGCTATATAATATATATTGATAAAAATGAGTTCATATAAGACTTTCTATGAAAATGGAAATCTAAATACTAAAATGCTTGATGGGTATTTGTAGAATAATTTAAAACAAATATTTCCCTCATCAAAAAACTTATAAATTATATTAGCAATATAGTAATAAATCATCACTTGAATGTTGAAGTTTAATTGAAGTATTTCTGCATTCAATATTAATGAATAAAACAATTCTCAAATTCCATGTTAATGTTTTGGGGAATAACTAAATTTACCATTGACACCATCAGTTTTATGCTTTGAGATAAATATCGAATGGCTATCGATATTATAATTTTTTCACCAGAATATTATATGAAATTAGCATGTTAATTGACTTATGGTTAAACAATTATCTCCTAATATTGATTTATTCAATTGTAGTCTGATTCGTATTTTTTTAACCGTGGATAATGAAATAGGGATAGTTTAGGATAACAACTTTATGACTTTTTTTAAAGATTGATTCCAATCTGATGGCGATACGCCAAATTCATAGATTTTATTACAATTAAGAGATGAATATGCTGGTCTTTGAGCTGATGTCGGATATTCATTACTAGCTATTCGAGTTATCGAAGGCCCCTTTATTAATAAACCTTGGATAATTGCTTCATTGAAAATTGCTTGTGCAAAATCACTCCAATTGACTTCTTTATCTCCGCAAAAATGATAGACACCTCTCCCCACCCCTTTATGAATGAGGAGTATAATTACTTGAGCTAGATCTCCGGCATAAGTTGGACATCCACGCTGATCTGAGACGATTCTCAAAGAGTCATGAGTACTTGCAAGCTGCAACATAGTCTTTACAAAATTCTTACCATATTCACTGAATACCCAAGCAGTTCGTATAATAATAGCTTCTGGTAATGCACCAAGCACAGCAATCTCTCCTCTAAGCTTGGTTTTTCCATAACTACCTAAGGGATTAGTAATATCGGTTTCTAGGTACGGTACAGTGGATTTTCCATCGAAAACGTAATCAGTTGATATATGAATAAATTTTGAATTATATTTTTTTGCAGCCAACGCTAAATTTTCAGGACCTTTAGCATTTATTTTCTCAGCTAATACCGATTCCTCCTCCGCCTTGTCTACTGCAGTATAAGCAGCCGCATTTACAATAACGTCTGGCCGATATTCATCTACTACCCTTCCAATTTTATCTTGATCTGTAATATCTAATACATCTGAATCGGTAGCTAATATATCCCAAGAATCAGGAAAACGATCTTGAAAACATCTGCCTAATTGGCCCTTAGAACCGGTAAGTAAAATTTTCATTTTTTTAATTCCTCGAACAATAAGCCCCTTTTATCTTTTTCAGAAAGGATAGGAATGTCAACTGGCCATTCAATAGCAATTGTTGGATCATTCCATAACAAACAACCTTCATAAATTGGATTATAATAATCAGTACATTTATATTCAAAATCAGCAAAATCAGACAATACAACAAACCCATGAGCTAGTCCTGGTGGTAACCAAAACTGGCTTTTATTTTCTTCTGAAAGAATTACTCCTTCCCATGCCCCATATGTAGGAGAATCCAAACGTATATCTACAGCAACATCGAATACCTCACCTCTAACAACACGCACAAGCTTACCTTGAGGATTGATTTTTTGGAAATGCAATCCGCGTAAAACTTGTTTTGAAGAACGCGAGTGGTTGTCCTGTACGAAATCATAATCAATATTAAGCATCTCCAAATAACGTTTTTTTTCGAAGGTTTCCAAAAAAAAACCTCTCTCATCACCAAATACTTTGGGTTGTATGATTTTTACACCGTCGATTTTTGTGTTTTTAATTTGCATCTATTTTCTCCGTAACCAATAGTGCTAAATATTGTCCATATAAAGTTTTGCTAAGATTTTTTGCTTCTTGAGCTACTTCTTCGCGTGTGAGCCAGCCTCTCCGGAAAGCAATTTCTTCTAAACAGGCCACTTTGAATCCCTGCCTTTTTTCAATAGTATGAATGAATTGAGACGCCTCAATTAGGCTATCATGCGTACCGGTATCTAACCATGCAAAGCCGCGCCCGAGAAGTTCAACACTTAAAATGCCACGTTCAAGGTACATTTCATTAAGAGTTGTAATTTCCAGTTCTCCCCTATGTGACGGCTTAACTTGCTTAGCCATTTCCACTACTTGATTATCATAAAAATAAAGTCCTGTTACAGCCCAGTTGGATTTAGGCTTTAGTGGTTTTTCTTCTATTGATAATGCTTTAAAATTTTCATCAAAATCAACTACACCAAATCTTTCAGGATCCATAACTTGATAACCAAATATTGTTGCCCCATCAGTTCTTGCTGCGATATTTTCAAGTTTTTTCCCAAAGCTTTGCCCGAAATATATGTTATCGCCAAGGACTAGAGCACAACGATCCCCTGCAATGAAATTTTCCCCTATTATAAAGGCCTGAGCTAAGCCTTCCGGTCTAGGTTGTATTTCATACGTTAGATTTATTCCAAAGTGTCTTCCATCACCTAATAAACGTTTAAAACTAGGCATGTCCTCAGGCGTAGTTATTATAAGTATGTCTCTAATGCCTGCTAACATGAGTACAGAAATAGGATAATAAACCATTGGCTTATCATATATTGGTAGCAATTGTTTAGATATACCACGTGTAATGGGATATAAACGTGTGCCAGATCCACCCGCAAGGACTATACCTTTCATTCTCAACTCCTTTTATATGGCTATTTTGTTTATCAAACCTAAACGTTCACCCGCATACGAACCATTCTTAACACGGCACCACCATTGTTCATTGGCTAGATACCATTCAACCGTTTTTTTGATGCCACTTTCAAATGTTTCTTTAGGTTGCCAACCTAATTTATTTTTTATTTTGGAAGCATCAATGGCATATCTAAGATCATGCCCAGGGCGGTCGTTGACATAAGTAATGAGCTCTTGATAATGATCGATTCCATTAGGCTTAACGGGGACTAACTCGTCTAACAAAAGACAAACAGCTTGAACAACTTCAATATTTTTACGCTCGTTGTTCCCACCTATATTATAGGTTTCACCAATTTCACCTTTAGTGATTACCGTATATAATGCGCGTGCATGATCTTCAACATAAAGCCAGTCACGTATTTGTGCACCATTACCATAGACTGGCAATGGTTTTCCTTCCAACGCGTTCAGAATAGTTAAAGGTATCAATTTTTCAGGGAAATGAAAGGGTCCATAATTATTTGAGCAGTTCGTAACTATTGTAGGTAGCCCGTAAGTTCTTAGCCACGCGCGCACCAAATGATCGCTCGCTGCTTTTGAGGCAGAATAGGGACTACTTGGAGAGTAAGGCGTAGTTTCAGTGAATAGAGCATCAGTACTATCCAAGTCTCCATAAACTTCATCCGTCGAGATATGATGGAATCTGAATCCAATTTTTTTTGCTTTATCAAGAACAGACCAATAATTACGGGCAGACTCAAGTAAAGTATAGGTACCGACAATATTTGTGCTTATAAACGAATCAGGACCATCAATTGAACGATCTACATGACTTTCCGCAGCTAAGTGCATTACAGCATCAGGGGTGAATTCTCTAAATATACGGTCAAGATCAGCTCGGTTCCGAATATCGACTTTTCCAAAATGAAAGCGTTTAGTGTTGCTGATTGTGTTTAAAGATTCCATATTGCCGGCATAAGTGAGTGCATCAACAATATAAATCTCATCTGACGTATTGTTAATTATATATCTAGCAACTGCTGAACCAATAAACCCAGCACCGCCAGTAATTAAAATTTTCATATATTCACCTTAAGATATTAGAACAACAATCGAGTTTTTAATAAATATTTTTCATCTCTAAGCAATATAAAAATGCTCGAATTATTTATCACCTGTTTTATTATGTAATAGAGATCTGAAATTAAAAAGTAAAAAATGTTAAATATTTAAGTAGAAAAGATGAAACTTAAATTAAATACAATCTTTTCAAATACCATCCCAAAATTTTTTGTGCATACTCATTTTTTTGACAACACAGATGGGAAGTAGATTATATTTTTGGCCCATTTTATAGCCAATTATTTTGAAAAGATTATTCATACACGCTACAGGTATCCATAATGGAGCGTGCTTTAAAAGATATTTAAACTCAGATAACAAAAATTTCTTACCTTCACCACCAGCCCCTCCAAAAGATTGCCTTATCCAGGGTTCGCACTGATGAAATACTCCAATATCAAAATACCGTCTGAACTCTTCAAAAGCTGAGTAATTATGTGAATGATGAACCTTAGCATCCGAGACATAAGCAATCTTATAGCCTTTTAGTACAGCTTTTGCAGCGAAAAACATGTCTTCACATAAGATAGTATTTTCAGGAAATCCACCTATTTGCTTGTAGGTTGATGTGCGATAGGCAGAAAAAGAATTAGAAATAAATACCGTTTTTAAGCCAAGATAGGATACAGATGAAATGTCACTAATATAACTCTTTTTGTCATAATTGAAATATCTTGCATGTACAGCTAAAGGACTTGCATCTAAGTGCGGTAGTTGTCTACCGTATGCTGCAACTACTTTAGGATCATCAAAAGCTTTTAATAGAATGGTTATGGCATTGGTATCTGATAAGATTGCATCTTGTGTTAAAAAAACAATAAAATCAGCGTCATCAATAAATTTTAGAGAGTAATTTCGCGTGCCACCATGGTTGAAGTTTTTAGAATCAATACTTTTCACAAAAAAACCATTTTTTTTTGCGATTTCGACTGTGTCATCCTTTGACGATGAATCAATAATGACAACAGAAATATTTTTACTCGCCTCTTTAATGGCTCTGGCACTTTCGATCCATAGATTACCGCCTTGATAAGTTGGTACTACAATGCTAACTTTCATAAGTTTTTTCCGAAAACAATTTTCAAACCATCTATTTGACTCTTATACCAACTTTTGATGTAATCTTTTTTATTGTTACTTGCGATGGTAATCAATAATTGGTGAATGGTATTCGTGATAAACTCGCGAATTTTCAAAATAAAAGGTACATAATCTAACTTAAATAGATAATACATATTTCTCATCCTGTAATAGCGTCTTATTGGTGAATGTACTGGCAACTTCCAAAATAAAAATTTTATATTCCCATCACCAATTGAATGTTCCATTTGGACCCTTGTATCAGAAAATATTTTATAACCTTTTGCTTTGGCTCTCAAACACCATTCCGTATCAACATAATCTATAAAAAACTTCTCATTCATATCTCCCACATCATCGAAGATAACTCTAGATGTCAATGTTCCAGAAGAAATGATAAAAGAGACTTCTAAAGGACCGCTATTATATGTTGGGACAATCCTTTTACGAACACCATATTTATTTAGTATGATTTGTGGATACATAAAATTAAATCGAGTATCGAAAAAAATAGGACCTAATGCTGCAATTTTTTCTTTCTTACTTATTTTGATAAAGTCCTCTTTTAGCTTAAACACTAAATCATGTTGAATTACACTATCTTGATCAAAAAAAATAAAATAATCAGCACCCTGCTCTTTAGCATATTTGACTCCTAAATTTTGAGCTTTAGCAATACCAACGTTAATATGCAATAAAACTAAATGTATATTTTGGTTATCAGTAATATCCGAGAGAATGAATTGTTCTTTACTTCCGTTATCAATGACCCAAACACACTCTACTTGGCTAGAAAGTGCATTAGCAAGCACCTTTAAGTTTCCCATATTTGGGTTATAAATTATAATTATTGCATGAACTTTATCCATATACATAAGCACCCACTTTATATCTTTAATTTCAATAAAACAAAAAAACACCGACTATACTTGAATAAAGCTGCCTAATTGCATAAATTAATAATATAGAGTATGGAATCCATCTAGGTTTTAAATATAATATAATATTAGGCAAAAGTAATGGAATAGTTATAAAACCTATAAGAGTATAAAATCTATTTGAAAGTTCATGGTTGAAGGACAATAAAACAGCTAAAAACAACTGGAGCGAAAGTATCTTTATCAAGATAATTTCATACCATGTTTTTCCTTGCGATTTCCAGATAAGAAACAATAATAAAAAGTATGTAATTCCACCTCCGAGACTAAATACTAAAGGATTATCTTGCCTCAAAAGCCCTTGATCTTGTAAATTAAAATAAATATTAACTTTGTTTGATAAAAAATTCGGTAAGAAATTGATAATAAAGGCAGCGTATGTAAATAACAATTTTGTTATTAATAACGTAGCTATACCTATAAGAGGCAATAAAGCAAATTTCTTTTTATCTAATGTATCAGCATTGAATATGTAAAATAATAAACCAATTATAGCTGAGTAATGAAATATTGTAGCCACGGCAATTTTTAAAAAAAAATTGATAGGTTTTTTATTCAAAATATCCGGAATGGCTGCCAATATAAACACACACGCAAAACCAATTCTTATTTGATTCATATCATGCAATATAAAATAAGTAGAGATGTAAAGCAAAAGAGTCATCAAAGGAAAGGATGACATCTTAAAAAACATAAATAATTTTGGGATTATAGATAATGATGCATAAATTATGAAAAATGCGGTTATACTGCTCTTAAAAAAGGTATGAACTAAAGACACTATCACCCAAAAACCAGGTTCTTTGTCAAGAAGGTCAACATGAGCCCAATCTATGTATGATGTGACATAATCAGCATACATTCCCGAATCAGGATCCATTCCAACTGTACGTAATCCTGCCACAAGAATTAAAATAATCCCAACAAAAAAATATATGGTTAGTAAAAATAGCTTTATTTGTTTTATCATTGATTAATGCTCACCTACAAGAAAAAGCTTTTGATTCTTCTAAAGATAGAAATTACCCTAAATAAATTACCATAATAAAAATTTTTATGCTTTTTCATATCAATAGTCGTGAATACTTTCTTCATGAATGGCATATTTCTATAAGCCGCGTGTAAAACTATATCAAAATAGTCATTAGTTATACGCGAACTCTCAATAATTTCGTTTGGATTGACTTTTTTTTGCCATAAACAAAAACATAAGCTAAGTTGATCTCTTCCAGAAAATCTGTTTACTTGGCCCCACCATGAATTCATGATTGCTATCACAGTGAGATCATTATGATTACGTAAAATCAAATTATTTTCGAAAAGTCCATTATTTTTTGGGAAACCTAATTCATGATAATGATCCATTTGCTCTTTTATTGTTTCAACGCGATCTTTTTTCAATCTAATACACATTTCAGCTTCATCATATACACAATTTCTATCCATATGTTTAGGTAGGGCAATGAGAAAGTTATTTACACAATATTTTTCTAACAAAAGTTTAGGGTTTTTTTTTAAAAAAATATTTCCATCAATATAAAGGCTATAATCATAATCTTTAAAATAAAGATGAGGAAAAAATTTAACTTTTCTATTGAGCATATGATTTGATAATTTTGAATCATTATAATAAATAACATCCCAGAATTTGGATACAATTGATTTATTATTAGTCAAACAAATGAAATCTATTTCATTATTTTTTATTTTGAAGGATGGTTCTAAGAGTTTGTCATAGTCTCCAAAAATTCCCGTATATACCACGTACTTTTTACTAGTCATATCAAGGATTCCCGTTAGCTATACCTAATTTTCCTTGAAGGCCATCCTTTACTGCTTTCACAATTAAACGATATCTTTTGAATTTATTTTTCAAAACAGATTTGATAAATAGCTTTGTTAGCACAATAAACATATTTATGAAATAACATGGTTTGTTATCTACCCTTTTGTTATATTCAAAATATACTCTATTCCGAAATGTATAGAAAATTCTAAATCCTTCGATTTCATCTAATACAGTAGAAGATATAAAATGTTTGTCTGTCTTTTTGTTCCCCCAAGATTCATCTATATCAATGATATTAGTCTTCGGCACAATATAAATTGCTCCACCAGACTTAGTTATGCGATAGGTAAATTCGATATCATCTATATAAAGAAAAAATTTTTCCTCTGGTAATCCTATGTTGCTTATAAGATCCCTATGAAAAAATAGTCCACCATAAGGTGCTATTGGGCTCCTGATTTCCATTTTATCTGCATGATTAAGAACTAAACCTTTCTTGAATTTGGTATGAAATATATCGTAATGCATGAAACTATTAGTGCTGCCAATTAGCTTCTCTGGCTCAGGGTTCGAAATATATTCGCGATAGTATGGACGATCGCTTCTCAATGCTAAAAGAGCTGTTTTGTCTTTGAAGCCGACAGTTGCTTTCTCAACCCAATATGAACATAGATTATTTACGGTATTCAAATCAATTTTATTATCATCGTCTAACAAAAATAAGTATTCATTATTTGAATCATTTAACGCTGTTTTGATACCTTTAGAATACCCGCCAGCAGAACCATAGTTCTGATCTAGACGTATGATTTTTATAGTAGCTTTTTTTGTCATTTCAGCGAAATTTTGAAGTAACTCAGCATTTTTTGCTGGAGAGCCATTATCTACAATTATAAAATTTTCAAGATCGCTTTTTAAACAAGCATTAACAACTTCCTTAACTAAATAAAATCTTTCCCCATAAGTTACTACTATTGTACATATGTTTTTTTTATCTACCATATTTAAGCTCTAATTTTTTAAGTTTAATTATAATTAAGATAAACAAAATAGCCTCACTTAACACAGCGGCAAATGCGGCACCTATATCATTAAAAAATTTTGATAATACTACTGTTAGTAATATACTAATTATTCCGGTGATAAGAACATATGTTGAGAATTCTTTTTTGTAATTTAAAGCAACTAGTCCAAGTATGCCATAGTAATAATTCAATCCACCAAATAATACTACAAATGACATTATTTCTAGGTCTAACTTTACATTTCCAGGATGTCGCCCCGTTAGCACTTTGGTCATGATTCCAGACATACCAAGAACGACAACAGTCATTAAAATATAGGCTACAATTATTATATATTTGTATTTTTCATTCAAACTGTAAAAGCCGTTTTTATTCTTATCAAACTTTTTAACTAAATGAGGATATAACGCGTCACCAATTACATTTTGAACAGATTGAATACTTCTTATAATTTTTTCCGCGACTGAATAATATCCTGTTATTTCATGTGTTGTTAATAACCCAAGGATCAGCACAGCCGAGTTTTTATAAAGCGATGAGAAAATTCTAGAAGTAAATATATGCCATCCATCACAAAACTGATTTTTCAAAACAACATATTTTTGAATTCTAAATGTTATCCCAAAATACTTCCTCACAACAAACATTGCTATAACCCCAGCAATTAAACCTCCTATAGAGGTCATCGTTGGGACTAGCCAAAAATTATCTGTTTTTTTCACTACTAAAAAAATCATTATAGTAAATAATAACTTTATGGAAACATTTATATAGGTAATATATTTCATCTTTTCCATTCCCTGAAAAAACCATATTGGGAAAAGAATTTGTCCTAACACAAGTCCGTATGTTAACAAATATATAATTTGGAATTCTTTAAATTTTTCAACGCAATTAATTATTATAAAGAGAATTCCCAAGCAGAGCAATCCCAATATCAATTTTATTGTTATAACGGAGCTATAAATTTCTATCAGCTTGTCTTTATTCAAACGATTTATCGAAACTTGTCTTGTTGCCGAAAGATTGAATCCATAATCTGTGATTATTTGTAGATAAGTACACAAAGCAGTTGCAAGAGCTAATATACCAACATTATTTATTCCAATTACTCTAATTAAATATGGGACTGTTAGTAGTGGTAGTATATAGTTTGCCATTTGCAGGAAAGAAAGAGAAACAAAATTCGTTAGTATTGTTTTTTTTTCATTATCAGAAAATATTTTCAATATATAAATTTTTAATGAATCCACTTAAACTCCAATACTTGTATTTGTAAATAAAATGAAGTTATAGGTTATCTCGTAAAAAAAATTCTTTTTCTTCCTTTGTCAAAAATTTGGTTTCGATTGCTTTAGACTTACATTTTTCAAAATAAGAATCCAGATTACGTAATTTTCTTGCTGGTATCCCTGCATAAACCGCATTCGAATCTAAATCTTTACTCACAACGGAACATGCGCCAATTACAATATTATCACCAATAGTTACACCAGGTAAGATAGTGACATTATGTCCAATATAAACATTATTACCTATTTTAATCTTGGCGATTATATCCCAGGTTGGATACTTTTCGCGAAAAACCCATAGACCTCCATCATGTGTTTCAAAATGTACCCTAGTAGCTGACACATGATCGCCTATGCTCACTAAATATGGTTCCGAGCTAAATGTGATGTCAATCAAACGGCAATTTTCACCGACCTGGACACCTATTTTTCTGGCCCAAAGAACAGTATTTTTTTTTTTAAGATTTTCAGATAAATACGTTTCAATATACTCATGATTTTTCCAAGATACATTTTTATTTCAGGTGAAATTGAAATTAACTATTTTTTACAAATATCTATGTGAAAATTTATATTGTACCGACTTGATTATTATTCAATAATTATCTTCTGAATCGATTATTTGGCTTTTTAGGAGTTTTCATTTATTATTATTTTTTTCATCCGAGTTATAGCTATAAGCATAGTAGTCATATCCATAGTTATAATAATTCGAGGCTTTCTTTATAGTTGCATTGAGTATTATTCCTTTAATTTCGACACCATTCTGAGCAAAACGTTTAGCACTAACCTCAACTTCTTTGGGTGTGTTCAGTTCGAATCGGGCTACCATCAAGGATGTCCCAGCCTGTTTGCCAATAATTGCTGCATCAGTTACTGCTAAAATAGGAGGGGTGTCGATTATAACTAAATCATAATTTTCGCTAGACCATTTAATAACTTCTGCGAGACGCTTATGCATTAATAGTTCCGATGGATTAGGAGGAATTTGTCCTCTGGGAATAAAATCAAATCCATCATTATTATTTATTGCTTTAACAACAACGTTTTTAACAGACATGGTTCCTGCAAGTACTGAGGATAACCCATTTTTTCCATCCACACCCAACAACTCATGAGCATAGCCATTACGCATATCGCTATCAATAAATAGTACTCTAAGCCCGGCTTGGGTAATTACCGCCGCCAAGTTGGCGCTTACAAATGTTTTCCCTATTCCTGGACTAGCACCTGAGATCATAATGATATTATTTTTCGCTTCCATCATTGCAAAATGAAGGCTAGTACGTAAACTTCTTATCGCTTCGATTGCAATATCCGCAGGGTTCCCGAATGCAAGTAATAAATCTTTATTGACATTTAATTTGCGATGTTTGGTATTTAATAAATATTCACTATCTTTTTTTCGTTGCCATTCAGATAAAGGAATACTTGCGTAAACACTTAAACCTAGCTCTTCCAATTGTTCGGGACTTTCTATTCCTTGATGTAAAAAAGCCTTTATAAATATATATCCAATAGATATAAACAACCCAAATACTAAACTAATTAGAATTATTATTAACTTTTGTGGTGCAACAGGCTTTGACTGAGTAATTGCATAATCAATTATACGAACATTGCCGATAGTACTTGCTTTAGAAATACTCAACTCTTGCTCTTTATTCAAAAGCTGCATATAAACTTCTTGTCCAGACTCAACGTCTCGACTCAAGCGTAAAATCCCTTGCTGAGTTTTTGGCATAGCATTTACACGTTTATTCAACTCATCCCGCTCATCCTCTAAAGTTTTTCTTTTTTCAAGTAAAGCCCGGTACGTCGGGTGATCTTTAGTAAATAGTTTAGATATTTCAGCTTCTTTAAAAGTCAAGTTATCGAGTTCGGTATCAACGGCCACGATTGAATCAAGTACTGATTTCGCTTCTAAAGATAGGTCAACTGAGTCTTTTTGCTGACGATATTTATTTAACTTATCTTCAGCAGTATCCAATGCTGAGCGTACTTTAGGTAATTGCTCTCTTAAAAATTCTAAACTTTTAGCATCCTCTTCCGATTTACGCTCGACATTCTGTTCAAGATAATTTTTAGTAATGCTATCGAGTGTATTCTGAATTAAAATGGGATCTTCGCCTTTCAAAATCAAACCTAATACGCCTGTATCTTTACCTTTATCCGCTACATCTAAATTATCTAACAAATTATTTATTGCAGCTAATTCAGTTACATGCGTAATTTTAAAGATTGTCCCACTTTTAGCATCTATATCACTTACAAGAATAGAAAATCCATCTTTTTCATAATATTTCCCTTTCAAGCCAGTCAGAATTACGTCACCATCTCTTTTAATTATAAAATTATTTGAATCTCTGATTTCTAATTTAATTGAAGGATCTTCCTCCCAACTCTCAGGTATTTCAAATTTTGATACAACGATTTGCCCTGGTTTCGATTTAATTAGCCTCGCAAATCCCTTTCCAAAAATTGGGAAATATTTCTGTTCTACAACAGTGCCAAGGCCTAAGTCTTCTACTGTTTTACCCAAAATCATCCTTGACTTTAGTAATTCAACTTCTGGAGCTGATTCCGGCTGACTATTCGGAAGTAGTTGATTGAGATTATTGAGTAGAGTATTACCTACATTTTGTTCAACTTGAACCATTGCATCAGCACGGTAAATTGGAGTTGAAAACAGACAATAAAGTAATCCTAACACTACAAATACTGTAGTTACACTAGTTACTAGCCATCGTTTGTCTATTATTTCACCGATTACACGGCTCAAATCTATCTCATCTGCACTTTCGGTCTTAGTCGCGTTAAGATTATTTTTTTCTGGCATTGGAAGTCCTGACTTTGTATCAGCTTAAGGCTTTCACCCATTTTTGGGCAGAATCATCGAGTAAACGGTATATATATTCAAACGCTTCTCGGCTTTTATGATAAGGATCAGCTATATCTATTTGATTATTCCAATGTCCAAATAACATTGTTTTCCCTCGGACCTCTGGCGAAAAGTGACATACAGCCTCAACTAATTCTTTCTCCATAACTAAAATCAAATCGTTCCTGCGACAAAGTTCTGATGTAATTTGTCTGGAAATATGCCCATCTAATAATAAACCATGTTCGCTTGAAACTTGAATCGCTTTTTTATCTGCAGGCATTCCAACTAAGGCACTAACTCCAGCTGAGCTAATATTTTTAAGAGGAAACGCTGCTCTTAATAATCGTTCACCTATAGGTGATCTACAGATATTTCCTCTGCAAACAACTAATATTGAGTCAAACATAATCAATCCACTGTTCTAACATAAGTAGCAGATTCGGCCATACTATTAATCCCAATTATGGTTGGGAGTATTTGATTAATCACGCGATTCCAGCGTACTATCGGAGCAGTGGTCACATAAACAATATCATATGGCTGCAATTGAAACTCAGTTCCCAAAACTAGGGAAGTCGCATCCGATGCATCAAGTTGATAGATATTGGCTATTTTTCCGCCTTTTATAGAATTCTGTATTGGCCGAATGACAAATATACCTGTAGCATTCGAAACCTCTTGATCGACCCCCTGCGCATTGCCTAATGCCTCAGTCAACGTCATGCCACTTCTATCCATGGTAAGTGTCGACTGCTTTTTCACCTCACCCATAACAAAGATTTTTTGATCATCATTACGTGGGATAAACAGAATATCCCCCGGGTAAAGCAGATGGTTTTGCTGTAAGTCACCATTTTGCATTAATGCTTGCAGAGAAATTTTTTGCTTAATACCATTATGGGTTAATACAAGGTTACGCCAATCGGCAGCGGGTGCTAAACCACCGGCATTATTTATCGCATCAAGTATAGTTAGCGGCACATTAGTGATTGGCTGTTGTCCAGATCTTACCACTTCGCCGGTTACGTAAGCTCTTTGTGATCTAAACGCCGCCACACTAACATCGACTTGTGGGCTTTCAATATATTTAGCGATGCGAGAAGTGATCTCATCACGGATTTCAGCCAAAGTCCGTCCTGCAACCTTCACACTACCTATATACGGATAGAAAATCGTACCATCCGCATTGACCCAGTTGCCCGCATCCGCAGCACTACGATAGGTACCGGCTGGCGTGGTTAATTCAGGGTGATCATAAACGGTTATGGTCAAAATATCGCCGACTCCCACCCGGTATTGATAATTCTGCATCTCACGGTCTAGTTCTGTATTGTTTTGCGCGATGATCGGCTTCGGCCGCATGTCTTCCACCAACCGTGGTGTTAATGGGTACACATTCACAAACTGGCTGATATCGATGTTGGAATCATCCTGTTTGATAACGGTCTTATTGCTTAATGACATATTCATGCCTGGGACTACCGTACAACCACTGATCAAGGAGATAGACACCAAAATCGGCATCAACTTAAGGTTGGTTTTCATCATTGAGTTATCATCACTCTCGCTGTTGCTCGGCTAAAAAAAGCGTACCCACATCCATCAGAAATCACGCTTTTATTAAAAATACTACTAATTAACCAAAAAAATGCTGGGTAGCACAATTATTACTCAAATTTTTTCTCCCGAATTGTCAGATAGCAGTTAGCTGAATCGATTAAAATATTTATCATTTAGCCCTAAAGCTTCTCTACCCATGACCGATAAACAGTGACACAAGTTAGTGAATGGGATTCATCGCGGAATTCTTAAACACATACATACTGTTATAAAGGTAGCCGATAAAGGCAAAAATTGCCTTGGCTACTTAAAATTTGCTTTCTTGGCTAATGGATTGGCTAGTTTTCCTTCTGTTTCAATCGAACCAGATGCGGTTTGTTGCGCACTTTAAAAAACACGCTACCGCCCTTGGCGTGCATCTGCCAATATGTAGTCGATGTGGGGTTGAGTCCGAGTACAGGCTCCAGATCTGGCCCTAAACACGCGTGATCGTTAGCTTGATCACAATCTCGCACTTTCCTGAATAACTTTTAACCAAAATGACACTATTGGCACAACATATGCCTTATCATTGTTATACTAATTATTAATCATCTCTTTACAAGACATTGCTTCGCTCTACCCCCCCTTTTAGGAATAAGACTACTATTTGCTCGCCAGCCATTGGGCTCAATCCAACTCATTAACATGCGTAAAGTGACGCTTATCGCATGATCTCCTTGAGAAATAACAAAAACTTATTGCAATCACATAGATTTTTTCCTTGACATTGCAATGTCTATTTTTAACATTTTATAGTCAAGTTCATAATAGCTAATTTGCATAGTATTAAATTATAATTTATTTGTATGGGTTAAGTATTATTCATCAAATTTAATGATTCCGTCATATCTTAATAACATCAGTATTGTTGCTTATCCGTTGGCGCCGCGACGTGCGTGACCGCCATCTTGTCTTGAGTTTTAACCTGCATTCTCCCATCATCCTTGGTGGGTATTCAGTTGATAAGGTAAGACATCATTTATGGAATGGATGGCGGATCCGACAATTTGGGCCGGTCTGGCGACATTGATTGTGCTGGAACTGGTGTTAGGCATCGACAATCTGGTGTTTATCGCCATCTTGGCGGAGAAGCTGCCCTTCGCTCTGCGTGACCGCGCACGCTTGGTGGGGCTGGCCTTGGCGTTGCTGATGCGTTTGTTGCTGTTGGCGTCCATGTCCTGGTTGGTGTCCTTGACCTCACCGCTCTTTTCCATCGCCGGCCACCCCTTTAGCGCCCGGGATCTGATTATGTTGGCCGGCGGGGTGTTTTTGATTTTTAAAGCCACCATGGAGCTGAATGACCGGCTGGAAGGCCATGACGAAGAATCCGAGACGCAGACCAAGGGCGCGCGTTTCTGGCCGGTGGTGACGCAAATCGTTATTCTGGACGCGGTATTTTCACTGGATTCGGTGATTACCGCGGTGGGGATGGTTGATAACCTGGCGGTCATGATGGTGGCGGTGGTGGTGGCCATGGCCGTGATGATGCTGGCCAGCAGATCGCTTACCCGCTTTATCAATGCGCATCCCACCATTATTATTCTGTGCTTGAGTTTCCTGCTGATGATCGGGTTTAGCCTGGTGGCGGATGGTTTTGGTTATCATATTCCGAAAGGGTATCTCTATGCCGCCATCGGTTTCTCGGTGGGGATTGAGTCGCTTAATCAGCTGGCGCAATTTAACCGGCGGCGGTTTTTATCCTCATCGGTGCCCCTGCGCAAACGTACTGCCGATGCGGTTTTACGCATGCTCAACGGTAAACATGAAGAAGCAGAGCTTGATGCCGAAACCTCGGCGATGATTGCCGATAATGAGGGCGACGGGCGCGAAGTGTTTAACGAGCAGGAGCGGCGAATGATTGAACGGGTGCTGGGTATGGCCCAGCGTACCGTAAGCAGTGTGATGACCACCCGCCATGATATCGAGCATATTGATTTAAGCGATCCGCGGGACGTGATTATTCCGCTGTTGGAAAATAATCAGCATACCCGGCTGGTGGTGACCGAAGATACATCCGCCAATGAGCCGCTGGGCGTGGTGCATGTGATCGATTTATTATCCCAGCAATTGCGCGGCGAACCTTTGAATATTCGGGCCCTTATCCGACAGCCGTTGGTGTTTCCCGAGCAATTGTCGCTCTTGCTGGCGTTGGAGCAGTTCCGCGAAGCCCACACCCATTTTGCGTTTATCGCCGATGAATTCGGTTCGGTGGAAGGCATTATTACCTTGAGCGATATTATGGAAACCATCGCCGGCAATTTGCCGCTGGAAAATGAGGATATCGACCCGCGTTATGACATCAAGCAAAATGACGACGGTACCCTGGTCGTTAACGGCTATTTGCCGCTGGAGGATTTGGTCGGTTATATCCCGGTTTCGCTCGAGGAACGGCGGGAATACCATACGTTGGCGGGATTATTAATGGAGCATAGCCAAACGATCCCCAAAGTGGGCGATGCGTTTACCATTGACAAGTATCGGTTCGAAATTCTGGCCATGGAAAGCCACCGTATCATCAAAGTGCTGATTACCCCCCTGCCTGAACCGGAATATGAGGTGTAGGCATCCAAGCCGTTCTGGCTGACCCCTGCCACGTCTAAGTGGCAGGGAGGGTGGGCATGTATATTTTTTATAATTTTTCCAGCAGTTTCTTGATATTTTTGTTCTGCGTGTGGGTGGGATTTTTTTGTACCCAGTCATTCAAACGGCGTTTCACTTCGTCCTCAAGCTGTTTGCGGATTAATTGGTCCACATGCAGTTGGTAACTGAGGTTATCCCATGACCCATAGACGCGCAGCGGGATTGGCGTATTCACCAGGGCGGCCACTTGTTGCGGGTCGCCTCGCCAGCCGGTGAGCACTCTGATGGCCAGCGTCACGTCGCACTGCCGTGCGGGTAAATTGAGCGTTCCGTTGCCGGTCAGCGCCAGTAAATCGGATTCGCCCGCCAGGTCGTCCAATTGGAGTTCTCCCTGGTTTAGCGTAGCCTTAGCGGTGAGCTGCCTGACTTCAGAGTAGTTTTCGCTGCGCTGGTCCGCGCTGATGCTGTTGTTGCTGTGCGCGACCGCGCGTTGAATCAGTTGCTGAATATTCAACCCCTCGAGACGGGCATTATCCACGGTCAGGGCGCCCTCGCCTTGCCAGTGTTTGGCAAAATCCTTGGCGGTCAGGGTTTGGCCGGTAATCTGGCCTTGCACCGATAGCAGCCCGGTCAAGGTTTGCGGCAAGGAGAACGCCTGCATCAACGGCCCGAGGGCGACGCGTTTAATATCGGGTTGCAGTTCGAATCTGGGTTCGGGACCGGTGGTGTCGAAGTTGCCGGGCAGGCTGAACTGGCCTTCGCCAAGTTTGCCGTTCAACGCATTGACCACCAGATGACCGCGTTGATTATTGGCCTGCAGGTTGAAATCGGTGATTGTCAAACCATGATAGATGGTCTGCTGCGCCGCCAGGTCGAGCTGGCCACTGAAGCCATTGAAGAACGACGGTGCGCGGTTATCCGATGCGGAAATGATGATCGGCCGGCTGCTGCTGTCGTTGGCCTGGGCGCCGTTAGTAGTGTCGCCGCCGATATCCGGCGTAAATCCCGTCAAGGCATCAAGATTGAGACGCGGCGCGTTCAGTTGCACCTGGTATACCGGGAAATCGAGGAGTTTGGCGGTGGCTTGTCCGGTCAGATGGCTATCGTTGGCGCTTAACGAGAGCTGGCTTACCTGCAGGAGTTGATCGGCGCGTGAATACTCGGCGCTCAGGGAGCCATCGCCCTTGATGCCGCCAGGCGGGATGCCTGAGCCCTGTAACTGGTAAGCGACGTTATTGAGGCTGGCGGTCATCTGGTTCGGATAACGCCGTAAATCCACTTTGCCGTTGAGCGACACGGTCAATTCGCGCTGGTCGCGGCTGATACGGCTGGAGAAAGTGATATCGGCCTGGCGCGCCGCGCTTTGTTCCACGTCCAGATTGAGATCGCGCAGGTTGATTTGCTCATTGGGCTGCCGTTGCCAAATCATTAAACTGTCGGTCAACTTCAGGCTGCCGATGTCATAGGACCAGCCCGGCTGGATATCCTGACTGGTGGTGCCGGTCGGCGCGATCGGAGCATTTTGCGGGCGCTGGGCGGCGCTGTCGGGCGTGAGGGTGATGACCGCGCCTTTAAGCATGACCTGCTTGACCGAGAGCTGATGGGACAATAGCGGCCACAGCGACACATCCAGGCGCATGTTCTCCGCGCTGACCACCGGCACTTGCGCGCCCGGCGCGGTGAGCGTCATGTGTCCGGTCAGAATGCTCAGTTGCGGCCAGACATGCCAGCGCAAGTTGCCATCAAGCACCAGCTCGTAGCCGCTGCGCTGCTTGACCTTGGTCACCATATAATGACGAAATTCATTGGGATTTATCAATACCACCAGTACTGTGATACCCGCCACCAGTACCGCCAGCAGAATGACGAGCGTAGTCAGTAATCTTCTCATGAAGTCCCCATGTATTGTCTTAGCCGCGCCTTGCCATCGGCGAGCCTGCTCCTTATCTAAAGCTAACTAGTCCTTGTCGATCCGGCTGGCAACCGCTCCTTGCTGATTGCGATATTTGGCATCCTCGCGACGATTGTAAGGACGCGCGGCCGGACCGCTCAATGGTTCAAAGCTCAACGCTCCAATCAGCATGCCGGGGCGCAAAGCCAACGGCAGTTTCCCCGAATTATAGAACTCCAGCACGATTCTACCCTGCCAGCCGGGATCGATGCGGTGGGCGGTAACATGCACCATCAGACCGAGCCGGGCCAGCGATGAGCGGCCATCCAGCCAGCCGACCAGGTTGTCCGGCAGCGTTACCGATTCAAGCGTCACCGCCAGGGCCAGTTCCGCCGGGTGTAAATAAAAGGCCACGCCTTCCGGCAACACGATTTCATCGCTCATCACGCGATCCAGCGCGGCGGTGACTTCATCCTTGGGGCCGCTCAGATCAATAAAAGGCGCATTGTGCCCCTGAAATACCCGAAACTGATTACCCAGCCGGACATCCACCGTGGCGCCGCTGATTCTTTCAACGGGCGGGCGCGGAGTGATTTGCAGCCTGCCGTCATCCAGCCAGGCTTCTATATCGCGATCACACAATCTCATCGTGTTTCTCCATAAAACGCTAATCGGGCCTTGAGCCGCGCCAATCCATGGCGCCGGCGAGGCGCATCATTGCAAAAACTGACTTATCTTCGCCTTGAGTATATCGATTGCGATACGATTTTTACCGCCGCGCGGCACAATAATATCGGCATATTGTTTGGAAGGCTCGATGAATTGCAGGAACATCGGCCGCACGGTCCGCTGGTATTGTTCCATCACCGCATCCATGGCCCGGCCGCGTTCGTTGATGTCCCGTTTCATGCGCCGCAGCAAACAGATGTCCAGCGGCGTGTCCACAAAAATGGAAAAGTCCATTTGTTGCCGCAGCCGCAAATCGGTCAATAGCAGGATGCCTTCCAGAATAATGACTTTTTTGGGCGGCAACAGGACGGTTTCAGGACAACGGGTATGTTCCACATAACTGTAAACCGGCATTTCCACCGCTTTGCCCGCTTTTAGCATCTGTAAATGCTGGAACAACAGATTATGATCCATGGCGCTGGGGTGATCATAGTTGGTTTTTACCCGTTCGCTCATGGTCAAATGGCTTTGATCCTGATAATAGCTGTCTTCAGGGATAATGCCGATATGTTGGTCGCCGACTTGTTCACATAACTCTTGGTATAACGTACTGGCGATAAGACTTTTTCCAGAGGCGGATGCGCCGGCAATGCCGATAATAACGCATTGGTGGGACATGTCAGTCATACGATAAATGGCCTGGTAAAAAAGAGGGGATACGCGGTTACAGCGCGTTTGACGCGGCAATTATAGAGTGATGCGGAATACGACGCCAGCCTTAGCGGTGTAATCCTCTCGCCAGTGGACGGTTAATTCGTGCTATGCAGCGATTTGCGTCACACAATTGAGATTATTCAGACTGGCGATATACTGTGCAATTGGGTATTTTATACTGATACCCCCAATGTTACGAGCCGCAGTGTCTTGGGCATCACGCGTTTTTTCATTTGTTTAACCCTCACAGAGAATATTGCATGAATTGGCATTGGCTGACTTTTCTTGGCGATAGCATGCTGTTGCTGCCGTGCGCGGCCATCATCGTGATTTTATTGCTATGGAAGGCCGATACCCGCCGCGTCTGCTGGCAATGGCTGCTGCTGTTCGGCGGCGCAAGCGCCGTCGTGGTGGCGTCGAAGCTGGCGTTTCTCGGCTGGGGTATCGGTAGCGAGGCCTATGATTTTACCGGTTTCAGCGGTCATTCGGCCATGTCCGCCAGTATTTGGCCGGTGATGTTGTGGATTCTGACGAATCGCGCGGCGCGCGGCGCGCATATCATCGCGGTGGCGAGCGGTTATCTGTTGGCCGCGGTGGTGGGGTTTTCGCGGATTATCCTGCATGCGCACTCGGTGTCGGAGGTGATGGCCGGTCTGTTGCTGGGTTACGCCATCAGCACTTCTTTTTTGATGATGCAGTATTTCCGCAATACCCGGCTTAATCATCTTTCGTATGGTCAGATTACGGTCGTCCTGGTGCTGCCGCTGGTATTGATTACCCAAGGCCTGCAAGGTAAAAAAGCGCCGACGCAAAATCTGCTGGAACAAATCGCCCTGGAGATTGCGCCTATTCGGCATGTTCATACCCGCGCCGATTTGTTCAGGGATATACCGGACAATGCGCCGTCCATTGCGCCGCAATAAGAGCGGCGAAACCGCCCCTCTGACTGCAATAAGAGTAAGGGCCGGCCGGAGCCGCCTCTTGCGGCCGCACTAAGCCGCACTAAGCCTCACTAAGCCGCACTAAAAATAACTCTGGAGGCCGATTCTGGCGACGTTGGCTGATACTGATAAAGTTATGCCGGCCCTCGCGACGTATGGCGGCGGCCGGCATGGTCAAGCGCGTGGCGATCAGAGGGTTTTGATGGCGATCTCGGTAGGAATGACTTCGCCCTGCCAATACAGCTGCGCGGCCACCTGACCGGCCAGTTGGCGGTACAGTTCGGTGAATTCGCTGTCCGGACGGCTGGAGACCGTCGGTTCGCCGCGATCAAGATCCTCCCGCAGCGTAATATGCAGCGGCAATTGGCCCAACAACGCGCAATGGTATTGCTGCGCCAGTTTTTCCGCGCCGCCGGTACCGAAAATCGATTCCAGATGTCCGCAATGGCTGCAGATATGCACGCTCATATTTTCAATGATGCCCAGGACCGGAACGCCGACTTTCTCAAACATAATGATGCCTTTGCGGGCATCCGCCAAGGCGATGTCCTGCGGCGTGGTCACCACCACCGCGCCGGTAACCGGGATATTTTGCGCCAGAGTGAGCTGAATATCGCCGGTGCCCGGCGGCATGTCCAGCACCAGATAATCCAGTTCCGGCCACAGCGTTTCTTGCAATAACTGCAATAGCGCCTTGCTGGCCATGGGACCGCGCCATACCATGGCGTTGTCTTCAGTGACCATGTAGCCGATGGAATTGGTGGCCAGGCCGTGGGCCATGATGGGCGCCATATGCTGCCCGTCGGGCGATGTGGGCCGCTCATGCGCGGTGCCCAGCATGGAAGGAATGGACGGCCCATAGATGTCGGCGTCCAGCAAGCCGACGCGCGCGCCTTCCACCGCCAGGGCCAGCGCCATATTGACCGCGGTGCTCGATTTGCCGACGCCGCCCTTGCCAGAGCTGACCGCAATCAGATTGCGCACGCCGGAGATGCCGGGCTGATCTTTGACCCGCCGCAAGGTGGCGATATTGTGCGTCAACGTCCAGTCGATGGCCTTGGCGCCGGTTTCACGCAGCAATTTGGCGTTAAGCGCTTCCTGCATTTCTTCAAAAGCGCTTTGCCAGGCAAACGGCATGGTTAATTCAATATGCAGCGCACCGTCCAGCAAGGCACAGTGGGTGAGCGCTTTGAGTGCAACCAGATCTTTTTTCAGCGTGGGGTGCCGGAAGGTTGCGAGTATGCGGGCAACCTGAGCGCGCAGCGCCTCTGGTGTTGATTTTTCGGGTGATTGAGGATTCATCCCGGCTCCTTGTTTTTGGTTTGAATGACGGCCAACCGATGACCATAGCATAACAGAACCGGCCGAGCTTGTTTACGAGGGGTGTCGCTATCGGTTAACATCGAAACTCTTTATTTCATCTTATAAAAGCACATTCCCAACATGACTCAAGTCGCGAAAAAAATATTGGTAACCTGTGCGTTACCGTACGCTAACGGTTCAATCCATTTAGGCCACATGCTGGAACATATCCAGGCAGATATTTGGGTCCGTTTTCAGCGAATGCGCGGCAATCAGGTTTATTTCATTTGCGCCGACGACGCACACGGCACGCCAATCATGCTTAAAGCGCAGCAATTGGGCATTGCGCCGGAAAAAATGATTGATGAAATGAACCATGAGCATTTAAAGGATTTCAACGGTTTTGGCGTCAGTTATGATAATTATCATTCTACCCACAGCCCGGAGAACCATGCCTTATCAAACCTGATCTATCAGCGTCTGAAAGCGAAAGGTTTTATTAAAACCCGGACTATCTCGCAGTTGTATGATCCGGAAAAAGAGATGTTTTTGCCTGATCGGTTCGTCAAAGGCACTTGCCCGAAATGCCATTCTCCTGATCAATATGGCGATAACTGTGAAGTTTGCGGCGCCACTTACAGTCCGACCGATCTTATCGATCCGAAATCGGCGGTTTCCGGCGCGACGCCGGTGATGAAGGAGTCCGAGCATTTCTTTTTCGATTTGCCGGCGTTTAGCGACATGCTCAAAAGCTGGACCCGCTCCGGCGCGTTGCAGGAGCAAGTGGCCAACAAGATGCAGGAATGGTTCGAATCCGGTTTGCAGCAGTGGGACATCTCCCGCGACGCGCCTTATTTCGGCTTTGAAGTGCCGGACGCGCCGGGTAAATATTTCTACGTCTGGCTGGACGCGCCGATTGGTTACATGGGGTCGTTCAAAAACCTGTGCGACAAACGGGGCGATATTGATTTTGACGATTACTGGCGCGTGGGTTCCGACGCGGACCTTTATCATTTCATCGGTAAGGATATTGTCTATTTCCATAGCCTGTTCTGGCCGGCGATGCTGGAAGGCAGCGATTTCCGCAAACCGACCAATCTGTTTGTGCATGGTTATGTGACGGTAAATGGCGCCAAGATGTCGAAATCACGCGGCACCTTTATCAAGGCCAGCACCTACCTGAAGCATCTGGATGCGGACTGCCTGCGTTATTATTATGCCGCCAAGCTGTCGTCCCATATCGATGATATCGACCTGAACCTGGAAGATTTTGTTCAGCGGGTCAACGCCGATATCGTCAATAAAGTGGTTAATCTGGCCTCGCGCACCGCCGGTTTCATCAGTAAGCGTTTCGCCGGCCGGCTGTCGGATACCCTGGCTGATCCGGAGCTGTACCGCACGTTCACCGCTGCGGCGGCCGATATCGCCGACGCCTTCAGCAGCCGCGAGTCCGGCAAGGCGATTCGGGAAATCATGGCGCTGGCGGATTTGGCCAATCGTTATGTGGACGAACAAGCGCCGTGGGTGGTGGCGAAGCAGGAAGGCCGGGAACAGCAGTTGCAAGATATCTGCTCCATGGGCATTAACCTGTTCCGCGTGCTGATGACGTATCTCAAGCCGGTCTTGCCGTCGCTGGCGCAGCGGGCTGAAGACTTTTTAAATATCACCCTGGCCTGGGACACCATTACAACGCCGCTGACCGGCCATGAAATCAAGCCTTTCAAAGCGCTGTTCAGCCGTATCGATCCGGCCAATATTGAAGCCATGATCGCCGAGTCAAAAGAAGACGCGGCGAAAGCGGCGCCAAAAGCGGCGGCCGGTCCACTGGCCGATGAGCCTATACTGGATACCATCGCCTTTGATGATTTCGCCAAAGTGGATATGCGCATTGCGCTGATCAACAAAGCCGAACTGGTGGAAGGCTCGGATAAGCTGCTGAAGTTGACGCTGGATTTGGGCGGCGAAATCCGTCAGGTATTTTCCGGTATTCGTTCGGCTTACCCTGATCCGCAAAAACTGGAAGGCAGGCTGACGGTGATGGTGGCCAATCTGGCGCCGCGCAAGATGCGGTTTGGCGTTTCGCAAGGCATGGTGATGGCGGCGGGACCGGGCGGGAAAGATATTTTCCTGCTCAGCCCGGATTCCGGCGCGCTGCCGGGTATGAGCGTTAAATAAACTATTGTATCGGTTTTTGCGAGGCAGTCGTAAAAGCCGGATGACGCTTTTCAGGCATTGCGGGGTTACCCCCTGCATTACCTGAAAGACGGGTTAATTTGATAAGGTTTTACAATGGACGCTGTCGCCGGGATAAAAGGATTCCCGTTAATTATCAAAGCGCTGATAGTCTCCTCGGTCGTGTTAACCATTGGCCGTGGCATGACGCTGCCTTTTTTGGCGCTGTACCTTTTCCGTCAACACGGTCTGACGCCGGGCCAGATTGGCCTGGTGCTGGGCGCCGGGTTGGCGCTGGGCATTATTTTAAGTTTGTATGGCGGTTATCTGGCGGACCGTTTCGATAAACATCGGCTGATTATCGCCTCGATGTGGCTGTTCGCCTTGTCGTTGGTTTTATTGCCGTTTTGCGACGCCATGACGGGGCTGATTGTGTTGCTGGCGCTGATCAATACCGCTTACGCGCAATTCAGTATTACCCTCAAAGCCACCATTGCCGAATGGTTGCCGGTAGCTTCGCGTATCAAAGCGTTTTCAGCCAATTATACCCTGGTCAATATCGGTTGGGCGGTGGGCCCGCCGCTGGGCGTCATGACCGCTGTCGGCAATCTGGCGGTGCCGTATTATCTTGCCGGCGCGTTAAGCGCGGCGGCCACGCTGGTGATGCTGCGCATCTTGCCCCATTGCGGCAAGCCGCCGTGCGAAAAAAACACTGCTGATGAAGACATTCCGGTTAATAAAACCATCAATTTCCGCCAGGCCTTTTATATCCTGCGCCATGATAAGCGACTCATTTACTTTACGCTCGGCGGAACGCTGGGCAGTATGGTCTGGAGCCAGTTTGCCAGTTGTATTTCGCAGTATCTGATGGTGGCTTTCACCAACGAATTCGCCTACCGGGTCGTGGGAATTATATTACCCACCAATGCCGCCGTCGTTATTTCGCTGCAATATATCCTCAGCCGTAATTTCAAGCGCGAAACCCTGATGCGCTGGCTGGTGGCCGGCAGTCTGTTTTTTATTATCGGGCTGTTGGGCTTTATTGTCGCCAATCATTCCCTGCCGCTATGGATCGTTGCCGTAGCCATTTTTTCGCTGGGAGAAATTATCATCAATCCAGTGGAATATCTGTTTATCGATTTTATCGCCCCGCCCCATTTGAAAGGCAGTTATTACGGTATGCAGAACCTGGCGAATTTGGGCGGGGCGGCCAATCCGATAATGACCGGTTTTTTCCTGACCTATACCCCGCCGGTCACCTTGTTCTGGGTGTTGATATTAGCCACGCTGATAAGTCTCTGGCTGTTTTATCGCGGCTTTCGTTTCACGCGCCGTATCGCCTGATGATCCTGGCTTAGCCGTAGGTGCCTGGGAGCGGCTACGCCCGTAGAACCTCGGTCAACCAGGGGCTGAGATCACTGTTCAGACATTGCATCATCAATTGCCATATAGGACCGCAGGGTTGAGTCTGATCCAGCCCGCGCACCCGGCGCAGATGATCCAGCGCATCTTTCAAGGTCGGGTAGCGTTCGGCTAACGCCAGATGCAGGAATAGCGCCAGCACCGCCACCGAACGGCTGCGGCCGCCAAAGCAATGCACCAGAATATTGCCCGGCCGGTGATCGGGATAATTCGCTTTACCCGGGCTGGCCTGCGTCAATAAACCAACCAGCGCCAGCACCGCCGCCATAAGATGCGGCGCGGAATTGCCGGCGCCGTCAATCAAACCGACATGATTGCGGCGCAATAACATACCGTCCGGCAAAATCAACGGCGCCAACGGCAAATTCACCGCAACATTCAGGGCGGACGTGATGCCGCGCGCCATCAGCAGTTCTCCATCGCAGGCCGCCTGACCATTGCCGAGAAAAAGCGTGGTGTCATACGGACCCACATGCTGTGCAACCGTCCAGATCAGAGATTGTCGATCTTCGCATTGCTCGGTCGAAAGTGTGATCGGTGTCGTGGTAATATTATCGGTGAGCGGAGCCGGTTTATCCTTCATAGCGACCTCATGCGGCAAGGTGATAGCGGGAATCCCGCCGGTAAAAGTGATTTACCCGTCATACTTCGCGTTGCAGGTGCGCCGCCGCCGTCTTCCTACAACTCGAATTATCCAGGGTAAAGTGATTTATAATATGACAGCAATAAACGTGCCGAGGGGCCGGATTACGTTAGCCATGATCTATGACAACGTCGTGAAGACCTTTCCAACAGATGCCGATAGCACGGTAGTATGCTGTAACTTTTAATTGTATGATTAAAAAGATTTGTAAGAAGGTTAAGCTAATGCGCAATGTGATTATAAATGGCTGGGCACTTATTCGCGCTTTTGCCTTGATTTACCTTTGTTTATTCATTGGTGATTTTCTATCGGCGCTGCTGCCCATCACTATCCCCGGCAGTATCATCGGTATGCTCATTCTTTTTGTTTTGCTTTCGCTGCAAATTTTGCCGCCGCTCTGGCTCAGGCCGGGCTGTGAATTGTTTATCCGTTATATGGCATTGTTGTTCGTGCCTATCGGCGTCGGCGTGATGAATTATTATCAACAACTTTCAGCGCAAATTGGGCCGATTGTGGTGTCCTGCGTGGTCAGCACCTTAATCTCAATGCTGGTGGTAGGCTACAGCACCCATTATCTGCACCGTGAACGTACCACGATGGAACCGCCGCACCCAAGCGAGGACGACTAATGTTAGCCAATATCTGGTGGTCGCTTCCGTTAACGATAGCGGTATTTTTTGCCGCGCGCCGATTGGCGGCCAAATACCGAATGCCGCTCCTCAATCCATTGTTAACCTCAATGATAGTGATTATTGCATTCCTGCTGTTGACGCATATTTCTTATGTCCATTATTTTGCCGGCAGCAAAGTGCTAAACGATTTATTAAAACCGGCGGTGGTCGCTCTGGCATTCCCGCTTTATGAACAACTGCACCAGATACGGGCTCGCTGGAAATCCATTATCAGCATCTGTTTTGTCGGCAGCCTGACCGCCATGATAACCGGTACGGTGATTGCGTTATGGATGGGCGCCACGCCTGAAATAGCCGCGTCCATTTTGCCTAAATCCGTCACCACGCCCATCGCGATGGCCGTATCGCAATCCATTAATGGCATTCCGGCCATTACCGCGGTTTGCGTGATTTTTGTCGGTATCCTCGGAGCGGTATTCGGCCATACCATCCTGAACGCGCTCAGCATCACGACCAAATCCGCGCGCGGGCTGGCAATAGGCACGGCTTCACATGCGCTGGGCACCGCCCGTTGCGCCGAAATGGATTTTCAGGAGGGCGCGTTCAGTTCCCTGGCGCTGGTGATCTGCGGCATTATCACCTCTTTAATCGCGCCTTTTCTGTTTCCGGTACTATTGCTGGTTTTCGGTTAATCGATTGGCGCGATAAGATATTGATCATATTATTTTATTGCCCAATGCCTAGAATGGTTTCCGTTAACATCCAAAGGAAATCATTATGATGCATGCTCGCTTTGAATCACCGTTGACCGCCCTTATGCCGGACCTGGCGCAAACGTTGGCGCCGATACTGGCTGCGCCGGGTTTCAGCGGCGCGCTGAGCGCGGCGCAAGTGGCAGAGCTAATGGCCGCCGGCAAAGTTGATGAAGAGGATTTGTGCCTGGCGTTGTTGCCGGTTGCGGCTGCCTGCGCCTTGACGCCGGTCTCGCATTTTAATGTCGGCGCCATTGTCAGCGGCGTAAGCGGCAACCTGTATTTCGGCGCCAACATGGAAATTACCGGCGTGTCCTTGTCGCAAACCGTTCACGCCGAGCAAAGCGCCATTAATCACGCATGGCTGCGCGGTGAACATCAATTACGCGGTATTACGGTCAATTACTCCCCTTGCGGTCATTGCCGGCAGTTTATGAATGAATTAAACAGCGGCGCTGACTTGCTGATCCATTTGCCGGCGCGCGCACCAGCCTCACTGGGACATTATTTGCCGGATGCTTTTGGCCCGAAGGATCTGGACATCAAGACCCTGTTGATGGATCAGGTGGATCATCATTATTCTGTGGCGGACACGCCGCAGCCAGTTCCCCATGAATTGGAACCGCTGTTGCAACAGGCGTTGCAGGCGGCCAACCAAAGCCATGCGCCTTACAGTCTGTCGCATAGCGGCGTGGCGCTGCAATTGACGGACGGCCGGATATTCGCCGGGCGTTATGCCGAGAATGCCGCTTTCAATCCCAGCTTACCGCCGTTGCAGTCCGCGCTGATTTTATTGAATATGGCTGGCGGCGATTGTCATGCCATCAAACGCGCCATCCTGGTCGAACGCGCCAACGTCCCGCTTGCGCAATGGGATGTCACCGTGGCTACCCTGCGCGCATTGGGATGCGAGGAAAGCTATCGGTATTTTTTGGCGGAATAAGATTAAGCCCGGCGCACTGAGCGAATACGCTGGTTCAGCGTTCGCTTCAGGCGCGGCGGGTTGGGTGAAATTTTTACTGATTAGTAAGACAACCACTAAATAATAATAAAATGAATAAACATCCAAAGAACAGAATGCTTTTTGGCATCAAAAATAAATTAGCAGATTAATCATTCACTATTTTAAATCAGTAATTGTTTATTTTGTTCGTGGGAATTTATTGGCGATAATAATCGAATGAAACGACTCTCAGCGTTTCATTTTTAAATGTGAAGCATCCCTGAAATTTATTTTGTAATTCTTACGGTCATAGTGACGTTTATATTCTGTAGAGATTGGCTCCATTACAGTGCGCCAATGAAAACATTCCCAACGCCTCATGATTCCTTTTTCAGGAAATTTTTCAGCGATGCCAGCGTCGCTGCCGATTTCCTGCAAATTCACTTGCCCTCGGCATTGCTGGCCAAATGTGACTTCAGTACGTTTACCATTACCTCCGGCAGTTTTGTCGATGCTGATATGCGCAACCAGTTCTCCGACATCCTTTATTCGATGAAGACCCCGTCGGGACAGGGGTATGTGTACTGTTTGATTGAACATCAATCGAGTCCTGATGACTTGATGGCTTTTCGTCTGCTGCGCTACAGCATTGCCGCCATGCACCGTCATCTGAAGCAGGGCCATAAACGGTTGCCGATGATTGTCCCCATACTGTTTTATCATGGTAAAAAAAGTCCCTATCCTTACAGCATGCGTTGGCTGGATTGTTTCGACGACCCCGCAGCGGCGCAGACTTTATATACCCAAGCGTTTCCGCTGGTGGATGTGACGATTATTCCCGACAATGAAATCAAAACCCACCGCAAAGTGGCGTTGCTGGAATATGTGCAAAAGCATATTCATGAAAGGGATATTAATATCCATCTTAATAATATTACTGAGCTGATGGGAAAGTTTAAACCCAGCAAAGAAGATGTACAGAGTTTAATGCACTATTTAACGCAAGAGGGAAATGCCCTTGACACGGGGGACTTTATCCGTATTCTTGGACAAAATGCGCCATGTTACCGGGAGGAAATAATGACTATTGCCGAGCATTTGGAACAGAAAGGACGACAAAAAGGATTACAGGAAGGGATACAAAAAGGGATGCAAAAAGGGATGCAAGAAGGGATACAAAAAGGAAGCAGCACGCGGGAAAGAGAAATCGCCCGTAATTTGCTAGCCATGAAAATGGACCGCTCGACGATAGAACAGGTCACTGGATTAAGTTGTGCTCAACTTGATGTCCTAATGAACGCTGGGGTAAAAGCGGATAGCTGATTAGGAATTTATTGTCTATTTTGCCTGAATGAATGAGCATAAATCAGTATTGCGGTCTGCCCCACTTGCGTGGGGTTGTTTTGAATTAAAACCTGTACTGTGCCCGCTAGCTTTTTTACGTAAACAGGTGAATATTGCTTTTGGCAATATATGATCCTGATCTTTCGTGTAAGGTGGAGTTAAGCTTGCCGATATTAATATGACCCTGACAAACAGTATCCATTATTTCTTCGCCTAAGGGTGTCAAGCACGGTGGCATATCCAGAAAATCCGGATAGACTAAATCGCTTAGCATCTTACAGGCTAATTCAATACCCTGGTTAAAGCCATGTGTTATGACATACGGTTTTTCAATCTCATTGGCAATGGTTGATTCCAACT
>Ga0224527_1000272_pt1 | contig 39606 bp, 40 predicted proteins | sample CBST0metaG_FD_179882 | JGI IMG/M metagenome (GOLD analysis project Ga0224527, IMG submission 179882) | Peat soil microbial communities from Stordalen Mire, Sweden - C.B.S.T0 | ecosystem: Environmental > Terrestrial > Soil > Wetlands > Peat | place: Sweden: Norrbotten County, Stordalen Mire... | reverse complement strand
GATGTAGGTTACGTCACCGACCCACACCTGATTCGGTACGGCCACCGTGAAGTTGCGATCCAACAGGTTGGGCGCAATGGGCAGGCCATGTCGGCTGTCCGTGGTCGTGATCCGGAAACGGCGCTTGCCGCGTGCGCGAATGCCGTTGCGCTGCATCAGTCGTTGTACCCGCAGCTTGCCTACGCGGATGCCCCGAACTCGCAGTTCCCGCCAGATGCGCGGCCATCCGTAGGCTCCCCGAGTTTCCGCATAGACCGCGCGGATATGAACCAGCAGCGCCTCATCGCTCAAGTGGCGACGCTCAACAATCTCTCGACGGCGTAAAAAGTGTTCGTGGTAACCCGTTACGCTCACGCGCAGAACCCGGCATTGCAGGCTGATCGGCCACACGCGCCGGTTCCGGTAGATAAAGGCGTATTTCATTTCTGGCCTTTCGCGAAATACGCCGTGGCTTTTCCCAGGAGGTCGCGCTCCATCTTCACTCGCGCCAGCTCAGCTCTCAGGCGGCTGATCTCCATCTGTTCGACGCTTACCTTCGAAGGCTTGTCCGCACCCTTGAGCGTGCCCTCCCGCGAGGCTTTGACCCAGTTAAAGAGCGTCTGATCAACCATGCCAACGCTGCGTGCCGCTGCTGCTATCGTCTGGCCAGACTCAACAAGTCGAACCGCTTCCTGCTTGAACTCCAGCGTGTATCGCCCCCGCTTCGATTTCGTCATCTTCATCTCCCCTTACTGATGCTCAATCACTCAGCTAAGGGATACGTTTTTCGCGGGCAAGGTCATACCCCCAAACTATCTAGACGTGGGCTTGTTTCCGGCTGACGAGGATCGCAAAGGCCTTGCCTGGGCCTCCCTTGTTGGTAAGAGCGGTCAAATTTCTCAAGGCTTCATCAACCATCACGGCGAATTCATCCTTATGCAAGAGCAAAGCACATTCTGATGAGCACCGTCAGCGGCCAAGCGAAAGACGTTTCTCCTTCGAAGTTTCTGGGCCGTTGACTGCTGCCGAACTACAGATCAAGCAAGCTACCAGCTAGAAGATCAAATCACTTTCAGGAGACCGTATATGCGCAAGACCAAAGTACTGCTCGCGATTTTTTATTTTTCTCTGATGCTGCTTCTGGCTAGTTGCAACAAGAGTGGAAGCGAATACATTGGCAAGTGGCAAACCCCACAGAACGCTAAAGGTCAGATTGAGATTGTTCGTAACGGCGACAATTTTCTAATTGCGTTTGCCGGCCACGCTCAACAACTCCCGGCAGTTGTAAAGGACGGCTCCCTTCTGCTGGGTAGTGGGGCCACCTTCACTTACATAAAGGCGACCGACCAACTTACGATGCAGGCGCCGTTAATGGGAAGTATCGAATTCACGCGGGTGAAGTAAGATCCCGATGAGTACGGTCGTCCTCGTATCGGCAAGCCGGCTGTGTACTTGGCGCCCGATTGTAGCCACGGTCACGATCATCACAACAAATCGCGTTCTGCGTCGCTAGCCAGGGCGCGTTGGTGGGCACAAGACAACATGAAAGGAACCGCTAGATAGCCATGACTAGACGGGCAATGCTACAAATGTCAGCAATGCTCTTCTGTTTGCGTCAGTTGGGTTTTCCTGCTGAAAAACGCGTGATTGAAATTGGACATTTATTGAAGACATTCAGGCTGGATCCCAAGATAAAGGGGATGGTGGCGCATGAACTTACCGATGCCTATCCAGTGCCTACCAGAGATGCTTTAGTCCTTTTTTTCTCGGCGCGAGTCCCCACGCCCTTTGGCCCAACCGCCAAGGCCTACACGTTATGGCCACCAAATTGGATTGTGTGGCTGTCGCCTATCGATGGAACGTTGCTGCGCATTGAGGAACACACGCCCGAGTACTACGGGATGGCGGGGTGGCACGATGAGCCGTTTGCAGAGTGGCCAATGGATGGGGTTCTCCATAAGGAATGGACAAGGGAAATTATGGACGGCAAGGTTGCAGAATTAATCGGCAGTATGAACGTGCTCTATGCAAGTTGGTTTAATGGAAAACATCCCAACCAAGTGGCGGCGAATACTTTCCGCACGAATTTCCGAGAGATCGAACCACAACCACTAATGGCTTGCTATAGGCACGTAGCTCCAGAATTTTTCAGGTGGGTTGGGTTATGAGGCGCAATTACATAAAAAGCGTCTCCTGGTCCATAGTGGGTCATTTCATGCGATTAGCAATGACAATGTTGTGCAGCATACTGGTCGTCTTTAGCCAAAATGCTCAGGCTCAGGCTCATGCGGCGGAGCAAGGACAAACTTACCCCGTCTACAACTACTCGCAGAAGACGCTATTGAAGAATTGGGCTCTGAGCAGATGTCTAGGACGTGTTGCTACCGATGAAAAATCGAGAGGTGATGCGTACGCCACTGCGGCCGCATATCTGGAGTTCGGCCACCAAGGAATGGACGTGTACAAGAAACTGGGCGTCCTGATCGATAAATATGCCGGCAAATCCTATCACGGATCAATTCAGTCCGACTTCAACACCATGAAGTGCATCGACCTCTTCCACAGTAAAGAATTGGATCAATTTGTAAATAAGGCCACAAGGTCGAAGCGTAGGTAGCACTGCTGCTATCGAACAGCGCGGTTCGGTTCGCTGATGAACCATGATTGCTGTGGGACGTGCAGTGCCCGGTCCGAGGTCGCGGGTGCGTCATCTAATTCCAACGAACCTGGACCGGCCAGCAGCGGTTGCGGGAAAGACAAGCCCGGCCATCTTTGGCGGTCGTTACAGTCCATCATTCCTAAAATAACAAATCATCCAGAGTCCATATCGAGCGGATCGGTGTTCTTTCGGAGCATCGTCTTTGTACATGCCCGCATTTGGGAAAGGCTAAAGGCAAGCATGATTCAAGTCACCAGAATCTGGGAGCGATTCTACCTGGGCGGGCGCGGAGATGCAGAGCGCCTATTTCAGTCAAACCCCTTCAACATCACAACAGTTGTGTCGCTATGCGAGGAGGAGGTAATTCGGCACAATCCCGCCGTCAACTATCTACACATACCAATCGCTGACGATAGTCGGCTTGAAGTCGGGCAGTTCGATGCCATTATCGATGCGATAGCGGAAAATATCCGATGGGGGACAGTATTGCTGCACTGTGGAAGTGGGATGAGCCGGGCTCCGATTTTGACTGCTGCGTGGATGCACGTTGCCGGCTACAAGAACGTCGATGGTGCACTAGAGGAAATTACACAGTTGAGGCCAATCATAGCCCCATCTAAAATTCTGCTAGCCAGCGTAAGAGGGCACTTGAGATGAACAATGATCATGACGATCATCCAGTTCTGAAGCTCTCTTGACAGCAGCGATCAGCATGCATGAACTAACAGGCTTTTGCAGAAGCGCGAATTTCAGTCCGTTATGGGCTTTTTCTGCGACCACTGCCGCTTCACCGGTGATGATCACAATCTTGCAATCTGGGCAGTGCTTGTGCAGCCAGGTCGCGAGCTCAAGGCCATTCATACGTGGCATTGAATAGTCGGTGATGATCGTATGGGGTTGGAATTCGAGCGCGTATTGCGCGGCTAGAAGAGCATCGTAAAACTTCGCAACTTCGAAACCGGCCCCGTCCAGCACGAGCGCGACCGTATCGGCGACGGAGACGTCATCGTCGACAACGAGAACCCGCGTTCTTGCACTAGCGGTCATTATGCTGGGCTATTGTGGGGGAGTATCCACAGTACAGCAGAACTGATTTTCTCGCGAGTGAAATAGTGACTACCAAGGCAGCCGCCTCGGTTCGGGCCGATTGCATCCTCACCGAAGCAGCTTTCGATATTGCTCCGGGGGCTCCGTGAGGGTCACCGCCCCAGATCCGTTAGTCAAGCCGATTTCAAATGCATGCCAGTCTGCGACAACGATTCGAGTGCAGTACGAGCGACCACCTCTTCAACCTTGCCATACCCCCTACAAAGCTACATCCAGTGCATGTCTGCTGCAGACGAACGAAGGCCCGTAGGGCTGGGTGCCTACGGGCCTTCGTTTGCCTCACACATCTGATTGCAAGTTCTGATCGTCTGGCGCTTCATCCTATCGATCGCTTCTCAGGACACTAGCGGAACTTCGTAAACCGTTAGTGGATACCCCCAGAGTTAGCCGCCTCTAGGGTGACTCACATTTTGTTACAGGGAATGCTCAACGTCAAGCTAGGCCAGGCCGCAGAAAAGCCCGTAAGTCGCGATAACGGCGTACGGGCGCTCACCACTGGTTGCATATAGCAGGTGGTCCGGTCCTTTGCCCGACTGGGTCACCGATTGCTTGGATGCAATCTTCTCTCTTTTCGGAACACTCTTCAACCCCCATTTGCTCTGGTCAAATTCGCCGTAGGCAACTTGGGCGTACACCCCTTTACGGGGAACGCTCAACGTCAAGCTAGACGACATATTTTGCAGAAAACCCCGTAAGTCGTTCTAACTATTAGCTTTGGTAAATCATCTCTGATTATCACAATTATGATTATCACAAATTGAATAAACACTCTTGAGGCCGTGCAGGGCCGTCACTCAGATCCCAATTTTTTGTACCTCATCGAGCGAGAGTTCGTCCGATCGCCTGTCATAGAGCCCAGTTGTCCTGGCTGATTCGTGATTGGCCATCTGCTGCGCGATCTCGAGTTTGCCGCCGTTCTTTAGATAGGCAGTGATCCCAGTGGCGCGGAAGGTGTGACAGCCAATTTCCGTCTCGATGTCGGCCGCCTTCGCCCGCCTGCGAATCATTCGCCACACGTCTGACTGCAGCATTGTGTTCTCGATAAGCTCGCCGCTACGGCCGCGGCTGGTACGGAACAGCGGACCCTTACGGTCGTTGGCGATGCCGGCCCCGTTGATGTACTCCTCCAGGCTTCAGAGATTGGCACGGCCTTCACACTCTTCAACAGGGCGAGCGTTTCTTGAGTGGCTTTTTGCCGACGGCGGAAGGACGATGCGGCTGGTTTCATAATTGCTCTCCCTCAGCAATTGCTGTTCTCCGTGTCGCCGCTTGGCCACGGCCTCTTTGGCATGTTATCCACTAAGCCTATCTTCTGCGCCCACTCCCGTGGCAGTTGCACCACCAGGCATGGTCTTCCGTTCACCGCCCCGACGCCGCCCGCGCTGGCCGCTTCGAAATGAAATCCTTCCAACTCGAGATACACATCGTCACCCTCGTCGAGCATCTCGTAGTAGATCTGAAAGCTCCTGCCAGTATCTTTCTCAAAGTGCTGCTTCATGATGTCTTTAGTGCTCATTTTGGCCTCCGAATTTCATGACGGGTGCCCGCAGGGTACTCCTCAATAATCCATGCCGTTGCTGATCCGATCACCATATCTCTTTTCCAAACCGGTGGGCCGACAGAGATCTGAACTCTTTGGCCGGTGTTGTCGTCCTGGTACTCTCTCAGGATTCTTCGTTCCTCAGCATCAGATTTTGCCTGCCGGCTAGTTTCTGGATTCCCGTTTCCGAGTGCGCCTGGACCAGAAGCGGCAGACCGATCATGTGCCAGAACCTCTGCCGTCGTTCGAATCAGCAGAGGAATCGGCACAACGAGCGCTTGCGAAACACCGAACACAATCCACCTGATATTGCTATCGGGAACAAAGTCTTCTCTAGCTTAGATCGGAGTGCTATTCTTTTGCGGTTGTGGTCAGTCGTATCCAAGATCCAAAAAATGGATCTTCGAAGCGATAGTACTTCTGATCTGCGGTCTGGTCTTCTCGTAAGATTGCCATAGCTGACATCGCAATCAGCGCTTGCCGAATAGTTCCTGAACTTTTGCCAATTGACTGAACAACGCGAAGGGATTGCATCTTCGCGCCCTTTTCCGCAACTACCGCCATCAATGTTCGTTGTTGGTTTGTCGTCAACGAATTCCAAAGCTGAGCATAGAAAGGATCTTGCTGACGAACCAGCATTCCAAGTGAAGCATGGACCACGGCGTCCGAAAGCGTGGGCTGCTTGGGTCCGTTGCCTTCCCTTAAACCTGTCCAGCATTGGTGGGCAAGCATCTGCACATTGAATGGAACGTCCTCAGCTAACTCCATAATTAGGCTTATTGCCGATTCCTTCACCTGAAATCCAGACTTGGTAAACTCTCTTCGCAGAAAAGTCTCGAAGTCTTTCCGTGGCACTGGCCCAAGGAAAAGGTTTACTCCTAGACGATAGAACGGCCTAGTTGGATCCATGAGCATGTCGTGAAGCATTCTGGTCTTTGAACCAGCAAACACGTAGCCGGTTCTTGAGTGTGTCTGAATTGCAGACCGGATTTGCCCCTCCACTTCACGTCCACCTATCTCAATCACACGTTGAAACTCGTCAAGGATGAGGCCAACTGGTCGGTTCTCCGGTTGTGATTGAGCCAATGTCTCAAAACCGTTGAGTGCGTCGATAAGTAAAACCGGATTACCCAGTTTCTTTGAATCGACGCCAAATTTAACGCTCCACTCGCCATCCGAAACGTTGTAATCGAGTTCAGGGCGGAGCAGGGAAAACATCTTACGAATTTGCTCACCAATCCGCCGTAGGTCGCCACTTAACGCCTTTGCGGCAGAAGCTACAATGCCACCTACGAGCAGTTCAATCGACGGGAAACTCTCTGCGTCTAGACGAACGACTATTGCCGATTTTTTGGAAAGTTCATCTGTTGCCGTTTTCAGAATCGACGTCTTACCGAATCGGCGTGGACCGATCAGAAAGAGTTTGTTACCTTCGCTAATCACTCGTTTTACTGCCGCGAGTTCTTCTTTGCGATCGACAAGAGAGCCAATACCAAGCTCCCTTCCAAACTGGAAAGGATTTTTCATGTCATTCACTTATATCATATACAAATCTATCATATAAAACAGTATGATAGCGTTCGCTTTCATGAGGGTGAGTGTGGACACCTATGCCTTAGCACGGCACTTCTTTTCGATACGACCGTTCCAGGCAATTCCCTCGTACAGTGATTCAAAAGAGGCCGATGGGATTTTGTTCGGCCACGAAACTGTAGTTTTGTGACCAGCTCAGGCTTATGTTTGCGGTTACGCATTTTCAGCAACTTGCGAGGGGTGCCGGCGGAACCCTTCGTGGCCGTGGAAATCGGCACACGGGATTTCGGGATCGTGCCTACGATCCGAGCCAGGCACGAATGCAATCTTCTTTGCAGCATTGGCTGGATAACCGGCTGCCGCTACGATGGCGACGGCTTGAAGATGTTCAGCCACTCCTCGACACTGCGGTGTTTTTCATTAACTATCTGTGCGCGTCAGCTCACAAGTGCAGGGTCTGCACCGTATGGCATTGGGTGGAGTCCTCACTGTGCAAGTCGGACACGAGGCTCTATGATTCGATGCTGAAGGTTTAGTAGCGAAACCTGGCCTAAGAAGGATTAACAACGATGGCGCAGAATTTCGACCCCGAAAAGCTACGGCCGGCAGAATATGTGTGTGAACCCGATCCACGCAGCACGATGTTCGTGAGGGTTGACCTTACGAATGGGACTTCCCGCGCTATCGAACTGGCCGACCATCATGAACAGATATCCGGGTATGTGTTGCATGCCGGGGTGCCGGAGGACATTGTGCTGCAGTTCGAAACGGCCAGAAATGTGTATCTGTATTCGTGGTTCGTTTACCGTTTTTACCCGGTGGCAGAGCACCAAAGCCTTGCCAGCCTGGAACTGGCTTTGCGCGAGCGGCTTAAGGAGGAAATCAGGACGGGAATAATCAAGGGGAAAAGACCCACGTTGCAGCCCTTGCTGAAATACGCCATCGAGCATGGGCTTGTGAAGAATGAAGGCTTCGCCACATGGCGAAACCGTGGCGAAATTAACAGCCGGCAGCGAGTGAGGATGGAAAAGTTTCGCGAGATGTCTGAAAAGAAGCTCACCGAGATGACCTGGGACGAATCGGACATCAAGGTCACAGCCGAGGATTTGGACTGGGATTACGTGGAAATGCTTCCTGACATGCTGCCGAAGCTGAGAAACGAGTTTGCGCACGGCAGCACGGAACTTAACAACTGGGCCCTGCGGTCAATCCAGATTGTCTGCGAGATTATCAATCAGCTTTATGAGGCGCCGGTTTCAGAAGACCTCGCGAAGTTGGTTGCGCCGTGACAAGAATGACTCATGTTGACGAGAGGTTAATGATGCCGTTTCAATCCGCAGAGACGTACAGGCATTTTGCAGAGAGTGTGAAACACGATCGGCGTTTCATCTATCAGGAGGATGTGACAGGCTTTCTTCATGCGGTGGAGGAGACATCTGTCTCGCGCACCCATACCTTGAAGAGCGGTCATATTCTTTGGCGCGCACAGATTGGATCGCAAACGCGAATTGAGGACAAGGGAGAACCTGGGGAGATGGAGGTGGATGCCCCATGGTTTGAGGATCGCATGATGCCGAATCCCTCTAAGGTTGGAGACGGGCGTGCGAACCCACGGGGCGTAGCATACTTGTACCTCGCAAACTCGGCGGCGACAGCCGGTTCTGAGATGCGGCCGTGGCTTGGCGCGCTCATGTCGATCTCACAGTTCGAAACGAAGCGCGATTTGAAAATCGTGGACTGCGCATCCGACAAGAAACGGTGGTTCAAAGGTTTCAAAGCAGACGTAGGTTTGGTGCCGTGGGAGCCGCATGAGTATGAAAGTGTGGTGTGGGGCGACATTGGCGAGGCGATGTCCCGGCCTTACGACCCGGAGGAATTGAGTCTGAACTATGTTCCAACCCAGATCGTCGCTGAACGACTGCGCAATGCGGGCGTGGATGGGATGGCTTATAAAAGTCTGCTGGCGAAGGATGGGGTAAATTTCGTGCTCTTCGACGTGAAGGACGCGGACCCAATCAATTTCACGCTCTACGAAGCAAAGGAAGTCGCATATACCATTTCGCAATGCGACAACACTTATTTCCAGCCCGACGAAGACCTAGCCCTTTGAGCGGAAAGGACGAAGCTGGGTGGGGTGGGTACGGGGTGACCATCCGCGCGGTGTGCTTGGCTGCACTTCCGCCCCGTGGGGGACGGCGGACGGGCTGCGATGGCGCCGGTCATGACCACGGACCGCGGGGCGTCTTGAGTCCGAAATGTCGCTGAGTTTTCACGGGCCAACACAATGAGCTCGTATTCGCACAGCATCATTTGCTTGTAACCGCCCGGGAATAGAACACCGGTCTGGCGGGCCCGCCGGACACGCTCAAAATGCCAAAAATTGACTTAAGATATCGTATAGATTACCGTATTGCATGTATAGTCAACTATCGTTTACCTTAATTATGGAGGAGATCGAGCCGTGCTGACGCTGCCCATCCCCGTTTCACGCGCCTTACGCAAGCTTGGCCACGATATTAAGGATGCCCGGCGGCGGCGGCGCATCACCATGGCGATCGCGGCGGAGCGGGCCTCCATCAGCAAGCCGACATTCATCAGGGTGGAGCGGGGCGATCCGAGTGTTTCAATCGGAAGCTACGCCACGGTCCTTTATGTGCTGGGGATGGCCGACCGGTTGGGCGACCTTGCTGCCTCGAAAAACGACCCCGTGGGCTTGCAGCTCGAAGAAGAAAATCTGCCGCAGCGCATTCGCGGCGCGCGCAAACCGAAACATACGAAAGACAACTAATGGACAAAGAAACCCTTGTGTACGTTGACCTCGACGGCGTCCCTCACCTGATGGGGCGGCTGTGGGCCCATGTGCGCAAGAACAAGGAAAGCGCTACCTTCGAATACGACAAAGCCTGGCTGGAAAATCCCGCGCGATTCTCCCTGGAGCCGGCCCTGCATGTTGGCCCCGGCCCGTTCCACACGCCGGCGGATACGCCAATGTTCGGCGCGATCGGCGACTCCGCACCTGACCGGTGGGGAAGGGCGCTCATGCGCCGGATGGAGCGCCGGCGCGCGGAGCGCGAGGGCACCGCGCCGCGCACACTTCAGGAAATCGACTTCCTGCTGCTGGTCGACGATGAGGCGCGCCAGGGTGCGCTCCGCTTTGCCGAACGCGAGGGCGGACCGTTTCTGCGCGAAGAGGGCGTCAAGCGCATCCCGCCTCTGGTCGAACTCCCGAGACTGCTCTCTGCGGCGGAACACGTCATGGAGGAAAAGGACACCGAAGAGGATCTGCGCCTGCTGTTTGCGCCGGGATCGTCGCTCGGCGGCGCACGTCCGAAGGCGTCTGTGATTGAGAAGGACGGTCATCTCGCGATTGCAAAATTCCCCCGCAAGGATGATGAAATCAATACGGTCGTGTGGGAAGCGGTGGCTCTCGCACTGGCCGACAAAGCCGGCATCGCGGTGCCTGAGGGCCGCGTCGAAACCATATCCAAGAAACCGGTCCTCCTGCTGCGGCGCTTTGACCGGGAGGGCAAACGGCGCATTCCGTTCCTCTCTGCCATGAGCATGCTGGGATCAAAAGACAACGAAAGTCGAAGCTATCTGGAAATTGTCGACGCGCTGCGCCAGCACGGGGCCGCGCCGAAAGCCGACATGGCAGCGCTGTGGCGGCGGCTGGTGTTCAACATCCTGATCTCGAACACCGACGACCACCTGCGCAACCACGGCTTTCTCTACGCGGGACAGGAGGGATGGCGTCTCTCGCCGGCCTACGATCTGAACCCCGTGCCGACCGACATTAAGCCGCGCATCCTCGCCACGGCGATTAATGAGGACGACAACACGGCCTCCCTCCCGCTGGCGATGGAAGTGGCTGGGTATTTCGAGCTGGACGCCGGCAAGGCCCGCGAAATAGCAAAACAGGTCGGCAAGGCCGTTTCGAAATGGCGCGACGAAGCCGTTCGGCACGGTCTCAGCAAAACTGAAATCGAGCGCATGGCGTCAGCGTTCGAGCATGACGATCTGAAGATGGCGCGCGCGGCGCAGTAAGAAGAAAAGAGCAAACGGCATGAAAATCTCGGAACGAACCATCAAGCGCCTGGGAGAGATCATCACGGGCGACAAGCATGTTTCCGCGTATCGCTCGGGACCGCAGCTTGTTAGATTTTTCAATGAGTTTGGCACTAACCATACATATGGTCAGGGTTTCCCGTCACGATGGTCGTTCGCCGAAGAATGTATCCGCCAGTTCAACGGCACGCCGACAATGAAGCAGATCATTCTGTCCGCCGTTGACCCACGGGATTTCATGGGCGCGACCATCTTTGAAAAGGAGACACAGCAAAACAAACCGGCAAATCTGCAGGATGCGCTGACATACCTGAATGAGTTCCTGGCTTTCGACGGTTACGACATCGTGCCGCATGGCAAAGGCTACGATGTCGTCGACCAAACACGCGGAGAGATCGTCGTCGACGTGAAACTGGAGCCCAGTCACCTTTCACACGCGTTCATCATGGAGCAAATTGAGAAGTGCCGGACGAAGATGAATCAGGGGGACTATGATGGCGCTATCACGAATGCCCGGTCTCTGGTCGAGGCTGTTTTGGCCGCAATCGAGAAGGAATTCGATGCCAGTGCACCCGACTATGACGGCGATCTGCCCAAGCTCTACAAGCGGGTGCAAAAGCATTTGAATCTCTCGCCGGAAAACCCGAAGATCAGCAACAGCCTGAAACAGACACTCACGGGTTTCATCAGCATCATCGCCGGACTGTCCGGTCTCAGTAACAAGATGGGCGATCGTCACGTTCGGGAATATAAACCTGCGGCGCACCATGCCGCCCTGATCGTTAACGCGGCGATGACGTTCAGTAATTCTATTTTTGATACTTACGCTTATCAGCGGGCGTAGAAGCCCTAGAAGGGCGTCGGCGGTCCGCGGAAGGGAGGGAACCCCGTGTTCAAGATTCTTATTGATACCTGCGTTTGGCTCGATCTTGCGAAGTACCATCAGCAGCAGCCGATTCTGTCCGCGCTCGAAGAGCTCATCCGGCTAGAGGAAATTGAGCTGGTCTTGCCGCGCACAGTGCTTGATGAATTTGCGCGCAACAAAGCGCGCGTTGTGGAGGAAAGCAGCCGTAGCCTTTCCGGTACCTTGAAGCGCGTCAAGGAGGCGGTGGAGAAATTCGGCGATCCCCGGAAAAAGCGCTTGGTGCTTCGGCAACTTAATGACGTAGATCATCGCATTCCGGCCCTGGGTGATGCCGCCGTGGATACGGTGAGCCGGATCGAGAAGCTGTTCTCGCGCACTTTGATTATCGAGATTACCGACGCTGTGAAGGTGCGCGCGGCACAGCGCGCAATAGACAAGCGCGCTCCTTTCCATAGACAACGTAATGGTATTGATGATGCGATTCTGATTGAGGTTTACGCAGATGTGGTGGCAGCGAAAGCACCGGGAATCCGGCTCGCCTTTGTCACCCACAACGTCAAGGATTTCAGCCACCCGGCGGCTAACAACAAGCTGCCGCACCCGGATATCGCAGCCTGTTTTTCGCGAGTGAGGTCGTTATATTGCATTGCCCTTGGTGAAGCCCTACGCCGTGTACAGCCGCAGCAATTCGCCGATCTGATGATCGAACAGGAATGGCTTGAAGAGCCGAGGCGGCTCACGGAGATATTGGACGCCATGGACTTGTTGTTTGACCAGGTCTGGTACAACCGGCACCAGATCGCCCGGCAGAAAATCGAACGCGGCCAAACAAAGATCGTCGAGAAAGAGACATTTCCAGTCAAGGACCATTCGCGCCGGCCCATCCAACGCGATGTCTGGGAAGGCGCTCTTAAGGCTGCCGCGAAAGTTGAAAAGAAGCACGGCCTGGAGAATCTGGGACCTTGGAACGATTTCGAGTGGGGAATGATTAACGGCAAGCTTTCTGCGCTGCGCTGGGTACTCGGCGATGAATGGGACATGCTGGATACTTGAAGGAAGTCTGCCCGTTTACCTGCATTCATCAGCTCGCCAGCGGCAGGTCGGCTTTGAGGATCATTATTTGTCTTTCAGAATGCCGGCTGCAGTTAGAAGGACGCGCAGATTTGTTTGCACGGCGCGAGCCATGACGTCGGGTGTGAGATGACGCAAATTTGCCAGAGTGTCGATAGTGTTCTTCACATCAACCGGGCGAGCCGGACGGCCGTCGATCTGTGTAAAGGGCCCGTCCGTTTCGGTGAGCAAGCGTTCGAGGGGAAGTGCTGCAACCAGGTCACGGCCTTTTTCCTTTGACAGCATTGCCGCGTTGATCGAAAAGAAGCATCCGAGGTCGGCGGCACGACGGGCCTCTGACTTAGAGCCTGTAAACCAGTGAAGGACGATCTGGCCTTGTTGGCGGGGAAGGTGTGATTCTACCAAGTCGAGGACCATTGTTACGGCGCGTACACTATGGATGCTTAGAACCTTCCCTCCTTGCTCAGCACATTTCTGCAAAATACGCGCGAACACCTGTTTCTGCATATCAAGTGAACGGTAATAGCGGGGTCCGGCGTCTAGTCCGACTTCGCCGACGTAGCGCGTCTGAGTTAGATATTCTTCCCATAGCGTAATTTCAGATGAACGCTCGGCAATCAGCTGAGGATGAAGGCCCAGAGCTGCCCTGACATAGCGCGTTCCCTGCGTGAGAGCGTGATTGTGCGGCCATGCTTTCGGCGTTGTCGTCACGGTCAGAGTGTAGACGCCAGCCTCCTCAGCATCTCTTACGGCGGAGACCGGATCTGGAAACAGATCAAGGTGACAATGAAAATCAACGAGGGCAGGCTTCATGGAAATTAGCTCGGTGTCGCACGAACACCTGCGAGCAGTTTGGCAAGCTCCGCAAGTCCACGCTTGTAAACGTCGGCGAGCGCCGCCTGACGAGCCGGCGATTCGTCTGACAACGGGCCCGGCTTATGAATGTAGAGAGCAGCTAGGTTTGGCTTCCGCCGAATTTTCTCGATCGCATATTGAAAGGACCGTATCTGTTGACCCTGAGCTTCGCGCGTGTCGAGTTCATGAGCTGTAAGATCCGGAAGGGCATATGGGGTGCTGTCTCCTATACTGAGAAGCGCCGCGCGACGGATCAAACATGGCAAACAGAAGCCGCAGTGGCCGGTGCTGAGATGCAGCCATCGGCCTTTCGTTGGTGACGCACACGAGAGCGACTTGGGGGCGAGCTTAGCTAGCAGGGCCTGATTTTTACAGTCCGCGGCCATTTCCCCCTTGGTTTTGTTCCAATACTGGTTCTCGATTCGGCCCGAGATCCCCAGAACACCGAGAAGTTCATTCCACCTCGCGATGTAAAAGGGGTGGGTCGTGCGGGTACTAAACGCACCGAGGCGCAGGGGATCAAGCGGAACATTCAGTGCTATGAGACCGTTCTCGGGCACGTTAAGGACGAAGCTTCGATTAAGGCCAGTACCCGCAAATACGCCCGTCGCAAAAAACAGGAAGGACCGTCCCCGGGTTGTCTTTTCGGATTCAACACCCGGCACACCCCAGTTGCGGAAATCCATCCAAATTCGCAACCGAGCAAGGTTTTGTTTCGGATAATTCTTCTCCAACGCTCCGAAAAGCTTGTTCTGCGCATTGCTCGTAGCGCCATCTCCAGCGTGACTAATAAGGAGAGGCGTCTTTCCCTGTTCTAAGGAATCGATAGCTCCGATCAAGCTGTCGAGCCCCCCAGAAAACAAAGAGAGGCAGTCAAATGGTGCAGGTATCAATTGCAGCGGCCTGTCGCTAACTGTATTCTCAAATCCGGCAGGTCGCGGCCTGAACCCGAGTGTCCACCTATCACCCGTCAAGAAGTTGAGGAGACGCTGAAGCAGCGGTATGGCGGTGTTCCATCGCGTAGGGTCGCTGACGGGGACCACGATGCGAATCTCTCTGGTCCAGCCATCCTGTGATTCTGTGGACCGTGAAATCCGCGTATCGGCCGCTTGCACGTGTGCGGCTAGAACCAGCAGATCAATCCCCATCTCGGACGGAAAAACGCCAACCTTGGAGAGATCGTCTAGGGAACTGCCTATATCGTGTTCAAGGCGTCGCTTAGCGACGACAAATTCCAGTTGAGTTGACATCTCTCCATTGGCGATTGGAACATCCGCTCCATCAGAACTGCCGAAACGGCCAACGATAAGGTGACGCCTCATGTGGTTTCCGCCTCCACTTCGGCCATGGTCTGCATAATTGCGTAAGCCTGTTCATAAACGCGGGTAACGAATCCGAAAACTCGGTCAGGTGTAAGAGCCTGCATGGCTGCCCGCGCTTGGGTCAACGAGTCAGACACGCTGCGGCGAACGAAATCCAGGAGCTGTCGCTGTATTGATGCCGCCTGTGCTGCATCTGCTGGGAGCGTAATGGCTTTCATCCCGATGTCATTACACAGGCGCGTCTCGATCGCATGTGTGGCGTAAAGTTCGAAGATCGTCTGCATCTGTTCAGCCGTGAGGGTGTCGAAGTCGGCAATTCCGCTTTCTGCCAAGTCAGCGATTGTCTCGATGAAAGCATCCCTCGCAATGCCTTCGTCTACCGTGCCGCCCTCTGGGCAGACATATTCCATGAGGCCGAGAAAAACCTCTTCAATAGGTCGGCCCGCAAGCCTTTCGAGGTTAAGGGCACGTAGGGCTTCTCGCGGACCGTTGGCAACGGCACCAGAAAGAAAACTGAGGAGTGGAGCACCGGATGCCGGGGACCTTGCCATTCGCTGTGCGGCCGTGCGGCTGCCACCCGATGCCGAAGATACATAACTTGATAGAGCACGCCCCAGACTGGCGCGATCAGTGCCACCAGAGCCGGCAAAGCGCGAGAAATTGCCGCGCGCAGCGGTGAATCTATCGCCTGCCGCCGCCGGAGGAATTGGGGGAAGGACAGGGGGCGCAGGCCGCGGGGCGCCGGGCAATGGATCGTTCGGCGGTGCAGTTGGGGGCTGAGGAGCCGGCGGGGGACTGCCGTCAGGTGGCAGCCAGCTCGGAATGAGAGGCGTGTCGCCACCCTGGCCCCCATTTGCGTTGGAAGTACCCATTAACGCTGTACTCCTTGATTGCGGGTGCGCAGTGCAGCACCCGCCGCGGCCTTAAGAAGCGGGCTACCGTCTCGTTTCCATGCTTCGAGCAGTTGATCATATCGCCGGTTTTGATCCGGGTCTTTGATTACGCCCTCCCAACCACTGCATGCCCACGGCCCAAGTCTCTGCCGCGGCAATGCTTCCAGAAATTCGAGGAGATTTCCCTGCAGGGCTGGGTGTGCCTTTACCAGTACAGCTATTCCTGCGGCTCCGGCAGGCTCCGTGTCGAAGGTGTCGCTCCCCACGATCCGGGCACGGACGAGATCCAGAACCTGCGCAGCTTCGGGAACAGCAAGTTGCCGCAGCTCTGTGTCGAGGCCTTGGACCACGAATTTCGAGCCGAGCAGCTTCTCCGCGACACTGGCGAGCTGCCCAAGAACCGTCGTGGCGCCGAAATAATCTTTGCGATCCTTCGCCACGAAAAGATAAGGCCGCAAATCCATCGCGCCGATGGACGGTTCGATTTGTGCCCATGAGCGGACTGCCGGAGATGAAATCCACTCGGTCAGCTGTGCGCTATCTGCGGCTTTTACTGAATCGAGTTTGGACGCAACCTTGGGACGAGAAGGGGTTTTCGCCTCCGCAGGGGAAGATGGTTTTGAAGATTTCTCTCTGCGGTCCGAGACTTCCTCCTCCAACCGGGCCAGGTCTGTGCAAACGCCGTCGGCGACGGCTGCAGCCGACGTGGCAATCTGATCGAACAACCGTGGAATGAAGCGTTCCGCGAGCATCAACTTCGCGAGTACCGGCAGCTTGACATCGTCGCCGAAGCCACGGGCGTTGGCGGAAGATTGACGCAGCAGCAGCGTGTTTAGGAAGCGCTTGATTTGGCGGGGATTGCCTTTGGTACCGCTCGCAAGAATGGGCCCGAGCTGGGCACTCAAAATCAAAGCATTCTGAGCACGATCAGCCTTGCCGCCCAATGCCGTCTTCACGGTTGCCGAGTCAAGAACAGCACCCGTCCAGGGACGCTTCAGTCGCTCGCGGGCCACGGCAATGAGCTTCGCAAATTCTGGGTCGTCTTCACCAAGTTCGGCTCCTACGAATAGCAAGGTGACATAGATGCGAGTCTCTGTCTCCCCGAGAGCCGGAATGCGGAACGGAACCTGAATTAGTTTCTCAAGGTAGTTTCTGGCGTAGGTCTGTGGTCCGGTGGTATCGGGCAGATCTGGAAAGTGCTTGCGGACCGCGTATTCGATCATCGCTTCATCGGCGGCGACGACGAATGCAGTGTGCGACGTGAAAACGAAAAGGCGCACGGCCTCCAATGTCTCAATGGCGGTGTCAGGAAGACAGCGGTCCAGATCATCGATCAGCACCACAAGTTGATCGATACCGGCTTTCCTAAGGAGCTCGTCGAACGCTTTCCGAAAACCATCAATCTCCTCGGGGACGTTATTGGTTTCGGACTTCGGCTTGAGGATGTCTTTTGCACCGGAAAGAACGGATTCAACATTTTCCTTAGTTAGTTTCGTCGGGTCGGATGCCCATCCCTCAAGCGAACTCATGAGAGCGGGGACAGCGAGAGCATGAGCAGGCAGGCCGTGCGAGGCGGCGTAGACGGCAAGGGCGAGGCCGCCAGCCTTCTTGGCAGCCTTAAGTAAGTCGATTCGGTGAAAGATGTCCTTCACCGCTTCGGTAGCTTTGGTCAGTATGGGACGCTTTTCGATGAGGCCGGTAACGATACCCTCGATCAGAGCGATCTTGGCGTCCTCGAAACCCTGAAATCGCCATCCATTGAACTTGAGGCACAGGACCCGATCATCTCCGCCGAGCGCGACCTCGATCATCTCCAAAACACTTGACTTGCCCGCGCCCCAATCCCCGTGAACACCTATGGTCACCGGATGCTCAGGCCGTTCCCGCAATAACATGACAATCGTCTTAGCGATCGCCTCATTATTGAGGAGGTCAACCTTCGTCTCATTGTCTGACAAGATCATGACACTTACATCCTAATCTGATCGTACAGCTCCGGCACAGCTTGTGGTTTGGTAGACATAGGCAAGCTCCAGTGGGGCAGTACGAATCGCTTGATCGCGGCCTTTCTTGCACCAGAATTGTACACTCAGTCCTCGCGAGTTCCAGCGTTTCAGCGATACCCGTCGACTTTGCGGGGAATCGCCGTGGCGCCGATTGACCAGAATCGGTGCCACGGCTCTGATCCAGGCGGCAGGCAGACAAGTGGCAGGATTCGAATCGGAACCGCCCCATTCGGATGGGAATGCTAATGGCGGCATTCCACCGAAATAGTGGCAGCAAACCGGCGGAGCCAGCAACGCCAAGCTTTGCTCTCAAGCAGAGCAAATATCCAAGTTAAAGAGAACAAATGAGCCGTTGTAACAGCTGCGGCAACTGTATCGATGATTGCAATGAATCGCAGCCCGTCTGCCCCAGCTGCGGGGAGCCAATTGGTGGCTTGTCCGCAGATATTGATTATCCCAATCAATCTTTCACACCCGATGTTCCGCGCCTGGACCGAGCAGATCCGCGCGGAATTCGGCACATCGCAGCGCTCCGCGGTGTGTGCCTTCACTGTGGTGGAGTGGCCGAGACAGGGTCTTTTCGCGCCTGCCCCAACTGTGGCAATAGTTGGCGCGTGAATCACTGTCTCTCCTGTGGGAGCGCCGTCGATAGCCGCGATCCAGAAACACCACAATGCCCCAACTGCGGGTGGCTCGTCTGCCATAAATGCGGCGCATGCCGTTGTCATGCCCGTTGCCGTTAAACCATCTAGAAAGGAACTGAATACCATTTCAACCAAACACGACTGCCTACGAAAGCTTCTCCACACCGACTATCTTTCCGCAATTCGACATGCAGCCCAGATACCGCATAACGACTCAGTGGTCATCTATCCGTGTAGCGGCTGCGGTGAGGGAGAAAAGATACATCTTCATGTTGGCCACTCCACTACGGACCCGATCTGGGCACTCAAGCTTCGGATAGCCAGGACTGAGCGACGCCTCTTGCGATCCGCCGAGCTACTGCGCGAGGCCGAGATAGCTTGTGAAAACGGAGAACAACTCCAGCAGAGCATCACAGACCGGCGTAACCATCTCAAACGACTGCGAACTGATCTTGCCGCCATGACGACATCCGAATCCTGCTGAACTAACCCATCCTTCCGCTTTACCCCAACTTCACAACCTGAATGGAGGTATTTCATGCGCCTCGTCGTTTCCAGCGGGCGTTCGCCCCGCTACGGCTTGAGGTTTACCCTAGCGAACTTTGTTCGCTGCCGACGTCGACACCTTCACATATCAATCGTGCAAGCCGCGGAACTGGCCCGCATTCCAGTCGCCGAATGGAGTGCGATCGAAGACGGATATCTGCCCGATCCCGGATCAATTTCGCTCCAGTGCATTGGTCGCACACTGCAAGTCAGAACCAGAAGTCTCTTGCAGCTCTGTGAAATCAGCCGCCGCACACAAGCGGCCTAATCAAATTGCTCTCGTCATAAGGAGATCGAATATGAACAGCATCAATGGAGTTGCACGATGAAGCGTGCCGCAATTTATCTTCGGGTGTCTACCGTGGACCAGCATCCTGAAACTCAGCTTTACGATCTGCGGAACCTCGCCTCCCAGCGAGGTTTCGAGGTTGTTCAGGAGTACACCGACACGATTAGTGGCGCGAAGTCAAAGCGTCCGGGCCTTGATCAACTCATGCGAGATGCAAAGCGTGGAAGCTTCGACATAGTCCTGGTCTGGGCGTTTGATCGCATGGCGCGCTCGGTCCGCCACCTGCTGGAGACGCTCGACGAACTCAATCGGCTCAACATCGAGTTCATCAGCTTTCGCGAGAACATCGACACTGGCGGCCCGCTGGGACGGGCCATAGTGGTCATCGTAGGGGCGATTGCTGAGCTCGAACGCAATCTGATCATCGAGCGAGTGCGAGCAGGAATGCGGCGAGCAAAGCTCGAAGGCAGACAGATTGGTCGGAGGCCACTTGATCTGAATCGCACCGCGATCCTGCTCGATCGCGCACGGGGACTCTCGCTCACCCAGGTGGCAAAAGGACACAGCATCTCGCGCGCAATGGTCAGCAAAATCGTTCGGGAAGCGAAGGAATCCACCAGCCACAAAGGGCAGTTGAACGCCCCTCTGCAAGTTACTGAAAACAGGTCGCCGAAAATGGCGACCTGAGGTGGTCACAAACCTATACCTTCGTCGCCGCCGAACGCCTCGATTCCGCAGCGCGGCGATCGGCGGCGCGCCATGTGCTGGATTCACGGCTTACTCCACAACACGCCTTGCAGGTGCGCCAATACCACACAGTCACAGTACGAACCGATGTCACGAAGGACTCAATATTGGCTAAGCAAAACCGTTTCACTGCACTTCTATCCCCTCAAGACCTCCCCTTGTGCCCCTCGCGAGTGGCGCTGTACGCACGGGTAAGCACCTCCAACGGCAAGCAAGATCCGGAAATGCAACTCGCTGAAATGCGAGAATACGCAGATCGCCGCAGCTGGAAGATCGTCAGCGAGTATACCGATCAAGGAGTTTCCGGTTCCGAGGAATCGCGACCGGAGCTCAACCGACTCATGACCGATGTCCATCGGCGCCGCTTTGACTCGGTCCTCGTTTGGAAAATTGATCGCTTCGGCCGCTCGCTGAAACATCTCGTAAACGCGTTGGCTGATCTCGGTGCGTATGGTGTCGCCTTCATTAGTCTCCGTGACAACCTCGACCTCAGCACGCCCTCGGGCCGCCTCATGTTTCAGATCATCGGGGCTATGGCGGAATTTGAGCGGGCGTTAATTCAGGAGCGCGTCAGAGCAGGGCTGCGGAACGCGAGGGCCAAGGGTAAGAGACTTGGCCGTCCAAGGCGTGTGGTGGACTCGTCCAGAGTTTCAAGCCTGCGTGCCGCCGGCGCTTCGTGGCGGGCAATTGCGAAGGAACTCGGTGTTGGGCTTGCTACGGTTCATCGGACCGGTCCAGTTTAGGGAGCCTATCCCAATAACCGACGAACCGGTGATTTCAATAGGCCGAAAGAACTTCGAAAAGGAGAAGAGATCGGCGTTTATGGGCGCCAATTATCATGCAGTCGCTGTCTCCCGGCAGCGTAATTCGCTGGCCTATTCATGTGGCCTGACAACCTGACAATCTAGAGAAGGTCTACTCTCACGGTCGAATGTAAGATGGAAATAGCCATTCGTCCTTGAGAAAGATTCTGTGAGAGACGATTTCAGCGCGCGGACAATCGACCAGCTTGCCAAGCGAGCCGGAAACGTTTGTTCAAATCCCGGCTGCGGAAGACCAACGTTTGGCGCTGCCAAGAGCCATGATGGTTTCGTGAACGTTGGAGTTGCCGGCCACATCACGGCGGCTGCGCCCGGAGGGCCTCGTTACGATCCAGACCTTTCGAGCGAACAACGCCGACATCAGTCAAACGGCATTTGGCTTTGTCAGACACACGGGAAGGCTGTTGATTCAGACAGTGGACATTTCACTGTTGAGATGCTCCGTGAGTGGAAACGTCTCGCCGAGGAGCGATCCTTCGCGGCCATCGTTCTTCTGACAGACGGAGCGCAGGAACAAACCATCACTCCCGCTGTGCTGGAAGCCAGCGATAGTGCATCGACCGCTGCGCGCCTCCTTCTTGCCGCAAAGAATGATCTTGATGCTTTCAAACGCGGACAAGGCTGGCCGCAACACCCGATTGAGCTTGGCTTGAAGATGACGCGTGGCAAGAATCCTCAGGCGTTCCATGCTTCGGCACTCGCTAACGCAATCGTTTCCTTTAATGAGATCGTCCTCATTGCCGCTCCCGGCACCGGCAAGACGACCACACTGCTTCAGGTAGCAGAGGCTATCCTCTCTCGCGGGAACTCGGTCGCTGTATTCATTCCGCTTAGCGAATGGTCCTCACAATCCGATTCGCTCTTGGCATCAATCGCGCGGCGTCATGCCTTTATTGGAAGCAGTGAAGGCCATTTAACACAGCAAGCCCGTCAGGGACGGCTGGTCTTGCTCTTGGACGGCTGGAACGAGCTTGACTCAGCCTCCCGGCAGCGGGCGAGGAGTGAAGTCCAGAGGCTCCAAAGGGATTTCCCCGGCTTGGGCATTGTTATTAGCACGCGTCGTCAGGCATTGGACGTTCCGATCTCAGGTCCGGTGGCTGAGATTGAGGCTTTGACCGAAGACCAACAGATGGAGATCGCGCGCTCGCTGCGTGGCACTCAAGGTGGGGCTCTTCTCGATCACGCTTGGCGGACACAAGGCATCAGAGGATTGGTCTCCATCCCCCTATACTTGACTGCATTGCTTATGCATGCCGAAGGCGGAAGACTTCCTGCGAGCAAGGAAGAAGTGCTGCGGCTATTTGTTACGGAACATGAGCGAGACAGCGACAACGCCGAGGTACTGCGCCGCGAGATGTTCGGATTTCACTCAGAACTTCTGAGAGCACTAGCTGTTGAAGCCACTCGGTTGGGAACGACCACTCTATCCGACAGCCAAGCACGCGCGGCGATCAAACGCGAAGAAGGTCGCTTGATTTCAGAGGGACAGATTAACGGATTGCCGCAGCCGACGTCTCTTCTGGACTTACTTGTCAGCCATCATCTGTTGATTCGGTCTGGAGGTAATTCTGGAGGGCTTTCGTTCCAACATCAGCAGTTTCAGGAATGGTATGGATCTTTCGACGTTGAAGATCTCATGCGAAAGGCAGCGAGGGGTGATAACGACAGCAAGATGAACTTGAGGCTGGGGCCGCTGAATACCCGTGCCTGGGAAGAATCCGTTTTGTTCGCATGCGAGCGAGCATCGCGAGCGGACGAAATCGGCTCCCGCGCAGTGGGTGCGGCGATACTGGAAACAATCGGAATTGATCCGATGCTCGCGGCCGAAATGATTTATCGATCGGCCGCATCTGTGTGGGAGACGATTAGGGTTCAGGTCGTCGAATTTGCTGAACGATGGCACAAGAGCGAGACAGTGGATCGCGCAGTACAGTTCATGATAACCACAGGTAAACCTGATTTCGCGTCTAAGATTTGGCCGTTGATTTCGAACGAAAACGATCAGATTTACCTCGCTGCTTTTCGCGCTGCACATCGCTTTCGGCCTTCAGTGCTAGGCACTGACATTGAGCAGCGTGTCGCGCCGCTGCCAGAAAAAGAACGTGCAGCGATTGCTTCCCAAATTGCTTTTGAAAGCGGCATCGAAGGAATAGAAACGGCTGCGAGTATTGCCATCAGGGACAACAGTTCAAGGGTCAAGATTTCAGTCATTGAGGCGCTCGACTTCCGTCGCGCAGACAGGTTCACTGTCGATGTTCTCCGTTCGGCTCCAGATGAAGTGTGGAGCGCGGTCGCACAGCATAGCTACCTTGTAGCGACCGGTGATGCCGAAATTACAGAGCGGTTAGTAAAAGAGCGGAGCCGATTTATCAGATCTGAAATTGATCCATTGCGAAAACTCGACGCGATCGTTGAGGCCGGACGTCGAGGAGAGAAGGTAGGCGATGCGGCAGCCAAGTTGATTGAGTCTCATGATTTTCCTGCTATGGACCAACATGCTGGATGGGGCATCAGCAAAGCATACAAAGTTTTCCCCAGCGAAGTGAAGGCGGCTTTGCTTCGCCGGTTGCGAGCGGGACTAGCGATTCCAACTCCGGCAGAAGACTTATTGCGCACGGAAGATATTGAGATTGATGATGGGCCGGTCGTCGCCTTCACTCTGGATGAAAACCAACCGGAATCCATCGTTCGTGGTTCACTTGGCGTTTTGGGGCCTCAGACTGTCGGCAGGCTGATCGATAAGCTGATCGCCATCAAAGGAAGGGCAAACAACATTGGTGTACCTGACGGAAAAGAAACTCATGACTTACGAGACTGGATCGCTGCCACACAACCAAGCTCTTTTGTGAAAGCAATACTTGAGCGCGCAGCGACCACAGTACCGAGCGAAATCGCGCTCCTGTCCGATCTCATAAGCCGACACGGGAAACAACTGGAAGGTGAAGTACTCGAGATTCCGAGCGACCTTCGAACTGACCTGAGCGTCGCGCTTATGCGCTGGGGCGATGAGCTCTTGGCATCATCAGCCCCCGACCGATCTCAACTCGCAGAAGTCGCAATGGCGATTGGCCGCGTGTCGCAGCCTGAGTTGGGACCTGTTCTAGGGCGAATGCTTGCGACAGATTTGGCACTTTGGCGCGATGCGCGTCAGAAGATGAAGGCCGCTTTGGAGAAAAAAGAAGCGGTCGATACAGCGATTCGATCCTCTGCCCAGACGGGACACTCGCTGCAATACAGGCGCGCTTTCGCCAACACAGGTGGCGAGCAAGTGGTGAAATTAATGAGGTCGTACTTGCCGCATCTCGGTTTTGATGGCTTTGGCGTGGACGCGGCACACGTGCTGAGGGATCTTTGGAAGAAGGAGCACAACCCACCCGATCCGAGGAAGCTGGTTTTCGGAACAGACTTCTCGCAAGTGGGCACACGCAGGTCTGAACGAACTTCGGCCACTGGAAGTCCCACAACCTCACTCTGCGGGGACGCAGTCTTTGCAGTGGTCGATGATTTCATCAAGCCTGGATCGAGTGACGAAGAGCATCGCCACGCGCTGCAGCTAGCAACGGTGGCGCTTCGGATGCCGCACGGCGATCGAACTCCTATGTTGGATAGCCTTCTTCAAATAAAGCAGTCTCTTCGCGAAAAACAGGCATTACTCAGCGGCCTTGTCCTGAGCGGTGAAATCGTTCGGGCTGACATCGTTCTCGACGGTCTTCGAGCTCTCGTTGCGGAATGGAAAGCAAAACGCTGGTTCAACCTCGAACAGGATTGGTGGGAACTGGGAGGTTGGCTGGAGCTCTTACCTTTCTCCGATCGCCCAATGGCTACATTGGATGGTCTCGATCTGATAGACCCTACCTGGCGGCAACCTTGGCGGCTTCGCAGTATCCTGTCCGCTTTGTCATATGCACCGTCATCCGAGGCTGAACATGTGCTCAAGGAATTGCCGCGGAGGGACACTGCGTTCTTGAGCGACCACGACTGGCTCGGTGCCCTGGAACGACGTGCCCCGGTTACCGCGGCGCGCACTCTTCTTGAATTCATTTCGGATGGAACTCTTACCGCTGTTGAGGTGCGAGACAGATGGGGGCTCACTCGGAGACTAGGCCGAGCAATGCTGGAGGACGCAGATTTTCGAGCAAATGTATATCGCCAATACGATTCAGCTTCTGACGGGCTCGCGGGTGAGTTATTGGAGGGGGCTATCGCGGAAGGTGCCGATGCGACGGGTGTGCTGATATTGGTTCAAAACCATGCACACCGGGGCAAACCTTACTCCGGCAGCATTGAAGCCGCCATTCGGCACGCCGTCGTCGGCGAACAACCATCTCAGGATTGGGCTGGAGCAAGCGAGCTTTTTGGCATGGCGGTTCCGTCGCTACGGAAAGAGCTATTCGGAATGATTCAGGGTGATACGCCTGAGGCGCAACTGGCGTCGAGGTGTCTTACCCGCATCGACGAGTTGCGCGATGAATACGGCCCCGTTGAATCAGAACCGAGACATCCGGATATCGAGTCAGGCCGCCCGTGGCCCATTATTTTTGCTCAATGACGGTGAAGATGCCAAGTCCGGCACATAAATTAGAGGCTAAATGACAAAGAGGATCAACGCCTACTCGTCAATTACTAATTGTCCAAACGGCCCAGAAGTCCTTGATCGACGAAGAAAATGGTACTCACAAAGTCGGCCAGTCTCTGGGATTCAAGGTCCAACCAGCCGTCGGGAAATTTCCGGCCCAATCTATACGCGGCGACATCCTCTGGAGACTGGAAAACTCGCCCAAATCATAGAAACTCTTTCGCGGGTTCTCCTTCGTCTCTCGGTTGCTGGTGGTTAGGCGGCTTTTGGTTCCGCGACCTCCTCGGGGTTGAGTGCCCCGAGAATCACGGCTGCGGTTTGCTGCACGCTCTCCAGACTCTCCTGCACGAGTTTTGCGTCTCCGTGGTAAAGCTGGATCTAGTCGCTGGCGGCGGTTCCGGTTTCGAGTCCGATGGCTTTCGAAACCACAAAGGCGGTGGCTTCGGTCTCGCGCACCCGCTTAGTAATTAGGCTGCGACGTCGGACAATGTGGCTCCATCTTCACTGCTGCCGGCCAGCACGACGAGATGCTGCTATCAGCGTCTGTCGGGGCGGCCGAGTCGTCCGTAGCTTGTTACAGGTGAATTCCACGCCACAGAGTGTTCGCCGATGAGTGACCGGCCGATCGCTCGACAGGCACGGGAAGACTCAATGCGAATGCTTGCCTATCAGGCGTTAGAATCAGAGCAGCCTTTTTTCGAATACTCACATACACGAATCAATGTTCGCGGGGAAAGAATGCAGAAATCTGATGAACCCACCGGTAACGCAGTCGATGTGCCCAAGATTTTGATCGAGAATCTTCAAAAGATAGATGAGATCTTGGCGAAGCAAAATATACCGATACCCGATCGGCCGCTGGCTGCGCTGCACAAGCTGCTGATTGTCGGCGCCATAATGGAAGAAGATGGTACTCCAGTTAGTTCAGAGACGAGCCAGATTCTGGATGCTGATTGGTTTCCGCCGATAATGAAGTGGATTACAGCCTGGTACCGGCTACAGTATGGGAACGCAGCACGGTTCAATAGCAAAGAGCCATTGACAGGGTTTCTCCTCATCCGTGAAACGCCTTTTCTCTTGCACGTTCCGCCCCAGATTGTCAGGGCTGGGAGCGAGAAAGGCACCGCCTGGCTGCATTTGGTTGACCGCGTCCTCGATGACGAGAATGCGTTGGATTGGGTCCATAACCTTCCGGCGACGTCAGATACTTTAGAACGGCAAGGATGGAAGGCCGACGCGACGGCTGTCGCAGCAGACTTGAGATTCCTTCACAACAGCGTGGTAAGCCTAAAACCGGAGGGCAATGAAGAGATCCTTGCATTAGGCCGATCAATTGTGCCGCACTTTGGGCAGGCTGCCGCGATGGTTACCAGCCACAAGCCCGTCGAGACAATTCGGAGCTATTGGGAACTACAGATGGCAGCGGAGGCGGGATTCAAGTCGCTACTCCTCCAGCAAAATGGATCGTATCCCCATACTCACGACTTGATAAAGCTCGCTGGAGACGTCGCGAGGCTCGATGCCGCTTTCTCGAGCCCATCGCTGAACCTCTTTCCGCAGTGGAAGAAAGCTGCAGACATGCGCTATGGCACGGGGGACGCTCCTAGTTGGGAGACCTGCTACCGCGATTATCGTTGCATTTTGTCGACCGTCCGACAATGCCTTGCTCTTTGGAAACGTGCAGACCTAGGTGATGCTCGCTTTTTGCTCAAGCAGCCTTCCTGGACTTAGAAAAGATCCCGAGAGGAAAGCTGCATCGGCTGGCAGAATTCCCCTAATAACGAAAATGCGGAGCCTTCAATTGCAGGCTCCGCACTGGATTTTGGGGCGCTCGGCGAGGACCCGGTGTAGAAGTAGCCAAAAAACGAGCTCAACTCATTCAAGCAGGGCTTTTAAATCGAGTTATGCTACGGCCTTCTTTGTAGCTTTGGTATGAGCCTTCGGTGTGGATTTCTTCACCGCCTTGGCCTTTTCCTTTCCAGCAAACTCCTGCTTGACCTCGGTGGCGATCGCATCGGTGTCCACTTTGTAAGCCGTGGCCGCATCCCGCAACACCTGCGCGGAGTTGCCGTGCGAGGCTGCTAGCAGAATGACCACCTCGACCATGATACGACCCAGAGCTCCTTCGTCAGCCCTGCGCAGGAAAGCGGCGAATAGTTTGGCGATGGAATCGGTGTCTTTGGCTTTCTTGATGCCAAACTGCCGCGCAAAAATCGAAACGTGGTTTTCGTCGAGCAGCTTCGCGAGCCGTTCGGAACAAACAAGAGTTCACGCTTGGTCATGCCGTGCCGGAACTGCCGCACCGATTGCCCCAAGAACACGGAGTCGGTTGCATTGGCGACGGATTCATCCTTGCGCCGCTTCCTCTGCTCAGCCTTCTATCGCGCTGATCGTTCCTGTTACCACCGCTTGTGGCGTGGTGCTGCGACAACTTGTGGCCGACTGTACTTGCGGCCAAAGACAGCGTTTTTGACGCGATGTATCCAGTCACTGCAATGAATGATGCGTGTGCAGTGGTGCCTGTACTCTGACCGAAGGTCTCTTTTCGAGGCCGCAATCATTTCTCGCCAATTACCTTCGAGGATATACGTGGCATTTCCGCTCTTGGGGCATTCGAGAATAACTCTGTCCGAAAACTGGAACTCGAATACCACATAGCCTTTCCAGGACTTCGTACCTACATAGCGGGCGCTCGGATTCAAATGCTCAATTTGCTCCAGACGTTCCCATTCGAAGTCCACGCCCATGAGGCTGTAAGGGTGCGAACGGGTCAGGTTCCTGTATCGCTCGATCACCTCCCTGATGCTCTCTTTTGATGGCGGCAGTAGCACGAAGGAGAACTTGCGCACAGTTCCATGTGGCACCCATTCCTCTGTCTGCGAGTGGCTTTGCGCCAGATGGCGCTCCATCTCACCTTTGAGAATGGGCACCTGGCAGAACCGGCAAGGAGTTCGTTCGAACTTCGGTCGAAGTTCCTCCGGAGGAGCGGACTCCTTGTGCTTGAACCTGTTCTGTTGCTTGGCAACCTGTTGCTCTGTCTCGACAGCCGGCTTACTGGCAACCTGAAAACTTTCAGGATGCTTATGCTGCATGTGCGCTGAAAACGAATCTACAAGATAGACGACTCCACATAACGAACATTTCTTCCGCTTGGCTTCGGGCTCTTCGCGGCAGTATTGCACATGGGCTCGCATGTCTGATTGCTTGAACCAATACAAACAATTGGAGCATTGATGACCGGGGCCGATTTTTCGCGACAGCAATCTCAGCTCATCCGTGGAAAGGACGTGAGCGACGGGCTTGCCTTTAGGTCGCGTGGGTGCGGTCGATTTTGGTGCAAGAACTGTCAGTGCTTTCCTGCGTCCCCCCGCAGCTGCGGCAGCAGCAGCAAGCGCAGCCTTCTTCTTTTTTACTTTTAGGATATTCTTGACGCCTTTTCTGTTGATAGCCATGGCCTCTAACAGAGATTTTGCCTGATGGCGATGTTTGCTGGACAGATGGGTATGGAGTTCCTCCGCAATATATGCCTCTTCGCACACTGGACAGGTCACGCTTCGATCTAGTGCCGTTGCCCTGCACTCTGAGATGTGCTTCTTCAGCCTCCCGGGTGAAAACCATAAAAGACAAAAACCGCAACGGACGCTATCGGCCTCAGTCACGCTATGGCTGCCAACGGGAGCAAGCTTCGGCGTCTTTTGACGTCTTGCAACTGGCGTCGGCATCGAACCCGATGCCCATGATGCTGCACCGCTTTTCGCTGGGACACTTCCCGATGTCTCAAAGGGTTGCTGAGCAGACTCCTGATGATCACCATGAGTGGTACTTGCTGGGTTCAGGGCTGATTGAAATTTGGACTGTAAGCGGAGCGGAACTCCGGGGATCATCTTGTGCCGTACTGGGGATCGCTGCCTACTGGTCTCAACCGCGGGAGTGTCTGTCGGATTCATCAAAAATCCTGAACTTGCGCAAAAGTTAATTGCTAAGTACTTTGACACTAAATTCTTACCATTTCGCGGCCAGTTGGCAAGCCACTCTTCGATCACGCCCCAACTCTGCCAGCCTACTTGATCGTAACTGATAGTAAAAAGTCAGCGATTATCGCCTGTCTTGGCTGCAATGAGAAGAATAGGCAGGCCGAATCAGCAAAAGGCTCAACGTAAGCGCGATACGTTCGTTGACATAAACCCCTCAATGTAGACAATAGCTTGCGTTTGCTGCCGGCCCATCTTAGCAGACAGACAGGTGAGTTCATCTTGCCCAGGCTCCGCAAAATCGGTCCCGAAAAGTCGGCTTTGCTTCACTCAAATTTCGCCAGAAGCCTGAAAGGATATTCTGTCAGAGACAGCCTCTACGAAGGAGCATAAACCCGCATCAGCTCCCCAACAGACGCCGACCGCGCGGAAGAGAACCTCTGAAGCCCTGAAGCCGAAGCTCCGGGAACTTGCCAACCAGATCGATAGCACGACGGACGATCGGTACGGCGATTGGGTGGACAACCTGCCCGAGAGGAATTTATCGAGTTCATTGCTTTAGGGCAAGATGGCATCCGTCGATCATGTGCAAGGAAAGACTACAGTGAAAACAACCCTCGATATGATTAACCGGATGCAGGCCGATGGCGTGATCGGCAAGTACGCCATTGGCGGCGCAGTTGGGGTCATCTTCTACTTGGAGGCGTTCTACACAGAAGACCTTGATATTTTCGTTATCCTGCCCACTGCTCCTGGAAGCTCAGTCATGAGCCTTTCGCCTATTCATGAATATCTGAAAGTGCAGGGTTGCAAAGTCGATGGCGAACGCATCGTAATCGGTGACTGGCCCGTGCAATTCCTTCTACCCCAAGGGGCACTGGAGCAGGCCGCGTTGGATGAAGCGGTCAAGACCGACTATGAAGGCATTCCGACATATGTGTTGAGCGCTGAGCATCTGGTCGCCATAGCTTTGAAAACGGGACGGGCGAAAGACTACGCTAGGATTGCGATGTTTCTCGATCAGGATGCCGTCAACATGGAGAAATTAAACTCCATTCTGTTCCAGCATGGACTGGATTCCAAGTGGGAGAGGTTCAAGAGCAAGTTTTCTGAGGAGTAGTCATGGACCTACTGCAGGAGAAACAGAGGCGAAAGCGACTGGCTTCACTTCCATTCCCCGAGAAAATCAAAATCGTAGAAAGACTTCGCCGCGTCAGTGACGCCGCTGGCAAAAGTGGTTTGCGAAAACGGAATATTGTGAAACTATCGCGAAGCGAGTGACCTAGTTTCAGCACAGATTCGAGTCAATCTCCGGGCAGTGGACCACTCGCCCGGAACCACGGAATCCTAAGACGCCCGGCACCCCGCTGGTGATTTCGATACTAATCTGCCCAGCTTTCGAAAGATCGGCATCATTGTGGGCCGGCAGCGTTTCAAATCCACCCTACTGTTTCTCTGGAGTCCGGCTCGGGCCAACCTAATCTGCAGCACTTTCAGGCACTAGCGAGTAATCCACCAGATGCGGATGATGCAGACGAATACCAGCGTATAGGCCATAAGGAACGTGCCGACTGCCCCGAATCCAAGAACCGTCGCACGAAGGACGGTTTGTTCCGTGCGATGTTGGTTCATCGCTCCCTTCTGTATCCTGTCGTGGAGGGTGTCGCCCTATGTGCGTGACCAACGTTTGAGCAATCTCGGAGTCTCCGGGTCCAGTGATGGATTGCATCGTACTAGCATTAATCAGACCAATCCACTTCGACCATTCCTCAGCCCTCTCCGCCTCCAATCGCGCAACCTTGATGAAAAGTGCGTTGTGTCCAATTGCACAGATGAGGGAGAGCCAAAGGAAAAACGCAACGGCAACCAACCAGTTGAGATTCGAGTGCAAGAAAGCCGAATGAGGCGCGGCTTTGCCAAGTAAAGCAACTCCCACCGACACAGCCACAGCAATTGAACCGGCATTGAGAGCGGCGAGCTTTTCGTAGAAGGATGCACTTAGCTCAAGGCTTCGACGAAGTTCTTGATTAGCCTTTGCTTTTACCTCTTCTGTTGAGGCTTTGAGTTTCTCGATCTTCGCTCGATCAGCTATGACTTTGTCGATCTTCGCTTGATCCGTGGCAACTTTCTTATCGTCTTCCATTCCTTTCCTTTCTTTGTTTCACGTTGGTGTCACCAGTGCACTCAGTCTAGAACCAGTTTCATAAATACTAAACGGACTCTGAACGTGGCATTCTGGTTGTGCTCTGGAGTGCTCCGTTCTGCACGATGCGTGGACGCTGGGCTGACCGACGAACAGTTGGCAATGATTGAGCCAGTGCTGCGGCCGGCTCGCCGTTCTGACAATCGCGGACGGCCATGGCATTCGGGATGGAAGCTCAAGGAGGCTTGATGATAGTCGTTCCCTAGGCTGGGGCGCCCGCGAACCCTTATCACTCGATTAGAATGTGTGAATCATGGACGCAACGAGCTTATTATTCGCGGGGCTTCTTGACACAAGCCCTCCGCCGCCGGTCCTTTATCACTACACATCGATGGAGGCGCTGCTGTCGATTCTGAATTCTGGTCAAATCCGCGCCACCCATATCCGATACCTGAATGACATTTCAGAGGCAGAGTGGATGTGGAAGGCTGTCGTGAATCAACTGGAAGAAACAAAACGTTCTACAGAATGCGCAGCGCAAGCCACACAGACCTCTACGATCCTTGGAATGATAAATGAGAGACGAATTCTCAACGACTTTGTAGCGTCTTTCTCGGAGAATGCAGACGACCTTAGCCAATGGCGAGCATATTGCCCAGGCGGGGCAGGGTTTAGCATCGGTTTCGAGACCAAGGCGCTAAACACTCAGTGGGTAGCGGACCCAAAGGGCGGAGAGCCGCTGTTTGTGGGTGGAAGTCTAAAGAAAGTTCGCTATCTCGGTCCGGAAGATCTGAAATTTCCGTCCGAGCTCGATACCATGCTCAGACTCGCGCCTTCTTTAGAGAGAGGTATCGATCGGCGACCAGTCAGCAGAGAACAGTTCCTCATGGGTTGGCTCTCCGTCATTTCATCATCATTCAAACATCCCGCTTTCGGCGACGAGAACGAGTGGAGGCTGGTGCTCACGAAGCCACACAAGCCCATGCCCTTCCAGCGGTTTCGTCCTGGTAAGTCTTCTATCATTCCGTATGTTGAAGCAATTCTAAACCGGGATTACAAATCAGAGCGGCCAGCCAACTATATGATCGCTAGGGTTGTCATTGGCCCGACACCTAGCCCGGAGCTATCAAGAGAAGCTCTTGAAGCTGCTTTCCATTCGGTTGGGCATCCTGAGGTGCAGGTTGATGTCTCGAAGATTCCATTCAAGCATTGGTGAATATTGTCTCGGTCTTAAACGCGTACTGAAGGGGACTTTCACGATTACACGCTGCTCAAATAGATCCCCTGAAGTCGGCATCTCAACTGGAATCTTGCGGCCGCGTCCTGGCATGATAATGGGCGTCGAGATCGGCGTTTGAACGAAGCCGCTAGCGCGGCGGACGCTAGCGCGTGGTCGTCCTCCAACATTATCTCTCCGGTGTAACGTGTGGGTCACAAGGAGGTTACTGTGACCCGACTCAGAAAGCTGATGCTGGACGAACTCCAGCGTCGCAACTACGCCAAGAACACCGTCCGAAGTTACATTCACGCAGTGGAGGACTTCTCAAAGTACTTTCATCGCTCGCCGGACCATCTCGGCCCAGAGCATATTCGCGAGTATCAGGTGCATCTGTTCCGAGACTGCGAGCTCTCACCAGGCACGATCTACAGTCGCACTTCCGCCCTGCGATTTCTGTTCGTCAAGACACTAAGGCGACCGTATCTCCCCGACGACATTCCGGTGCCGAAGCGGCAGAGACGGATGCCAATCGTGTTGAGTGTAGAAGAGGTAGAACGGCTCATCGCCTCAGCCGGCAACCTGATGCATCGCACCATGTTGATGATGCTGTATGCGACCGGCCTACGCCGCGCCGAGCTCTCCCATCTCAAGGTTTCAGACATCGACAGCGAGCGCATGGTCATTCATGTTCGCCAAGGAAAGGGCGGCCGTGACCGCGACGTACTGTTATCCCCGAAGCTGCTGGAGACCCTGCGCGAGTACTGGCGCTGGATGAAACCGCAAACATATCTGTTCCCAGGTACGGTCAACAACTGGCGAGCCGACGTGCCCATTACGGAGAAGATCATCTGGACTGCCGTGGCCGAAGCTGCGAAGCGAGCTGGCATCGAGAAGCGTGTATCCCCTCACACGCTGCGCCATAGCTTTGCCACTCACATGCTGGAAGCCGGAGCCGACCTGCGCACCATCCAGGTGCTGCTTGGACACTCCAAGCTGGACCATACGACCGTCTATCTCCATTTGTCCCGGCGTCATCTGCAGGCAGTTCCCAGTCCTCTGGAAGCTATCGAGGTGTCCAACCCTGAAGCGGTGAAGCGTTCCAGGAGGCTGAAGAAGCGATGAGCCGGCCCACCCTTGAGGTGGCCGACATCATTCGAGCAGCGAGCGACCGCTTTTGGGAGGAGCACGGATCGCACCATACATGGCAGCATCGCAAGGTGCTCGATGCCATCGTCCGATGTCGCACTGCGGCTTTGGGCGGCCATCGCGATCAGTGCTTGCGCTGCGGCCATCAGGCCATCTCCTACAACTCGTGCCGGAACAGGCACTGCCCAAGATGCCAGGGAAACGCACGTGCAAGATGGATGGCGGCGAGGGCGGCGGAGCTGTTGCCGGTGTCGTACTTCCACATCGTCTTCACCCTGCCGCACGAACTCTCTGCGCTGACTCTGCAGAACAAGCGGCTGCTTTACGATCTGCTCTTCCGAACCAGCGCAGCGACGCTGCTGGAACTCGCCCGCGAACCGAAGCATCTGCGAGCAGAGATCGGCTTTCTTGGCATACTCCATACCTGGGGACAGAACCTTCAGCATCATCCCCACATTCATTACGTTGTTCCTGCTGGCGGCATGGCTCCCGATCATTCCAGATGGATCGCTTCGTCTAACCGCTTCTTCTTGCCCGTCGGCGCACTCAGCCGCGTCTTCCGCGGCAAGTTCACTGCCGGACTCAAGCAGCTCTTTCGGCAGAACAAGCTCCAGTTCCACGGCTCACTCCGGAGCCTCGCCGAGCCACGCTGTTTTCGCGGATTTCTGCGACAGCTATTCCGGGAGAACTGGGTCGTCTACGCCAAGCCACCATTTGGCGGTCCCGAACATGTTCTGCATTACCTCGCGCGTTACACCCATCGCGTCGCGATCTCCAACCACCGACTCGTCGCCTTCCAGATTGATCGAGTGTCGTTTCGCTGGAAGGACTATGCGCACGGCGGCAAGCAGAAGATCATGACCGTTTCCGCCGATGAGTTTCTGCGCCGATTTCTGATCCACGTTCTACCCAGGGGCTTGGTTCGCATTCGCCACTTCGGACTCTTCGCCAACCGCAAGCGCGGAGACGCGCTCTCACGCTGTCGCATTCTGCTCGGCGGAGCGGTCTGCGCAAGCAATCCTGAGATCACTACCCAGTTGCGTTGTCCTATCTGCACTGGCCCCACGCTCATCATCGAACGACTGACCAGCTGCCAACTCTTTTTCCGGTTGGGCTCGATACTGTTCGCTCCACGGAGGTACGCCGCTGATAGCTCCTGAGCGATCCTTGCCCCACTGGGTTTCCAGCAACGTCTCTTTACGGTGTGTTCAACCACGCCACAATCTCGTGCGCTCACTCGCGAACTTTGCCACCCAAGTGCGCCCCCAGAGCTTCTCGGAGAGACACTGTTACCATCGCCAAAACCGATTCGATGGCTTTCTCTGCCCGGCGCTATTGCTACAAGACTGCCCTCTGACGAACAAAAGCAAAACCAAACCCCATAGGCCTGACCGCGTCCGCCGCAGACGCTAGCGGCTCCGTTCAAACGGCCCTATCGAAACTGCCCCGACCGTCAAATTTGTGCATCACCACACGTCTCCCGTCGGGGCAGTCCCGATAGGGTCCTAACGTTTAGCGTTACTGATGTCCTGTCTATCGGTTTGAACTCTCGTCGCACATGTTTACCGGCAGGTTAATGAACTTAGGGTAACTTCCGGTTAGGCGACTATCCGCCCAGAGCCTCCTCGAAAGCCGGAAGTGGGTCTGGCCTACCTTCGATTCTCCTCGCGGCATGCCGACTTCTTTGATGTGATCTTCAATGCTGGCCTTGATAAATCAAAACATCCGAAAATACACAAAACAGAGATAGAGGCGTTCGCGGTCATCCAGTCCCTAGCACACCGCTTCAGTCCACGCCGGAGGGGGTGAAGGGTGCGGGCTGTTTCGGCTGGGCTCCCTTCCATGGCTTGGCCGCGTACAGTCCCGCGATGTCGGCATGGGACAGAGTTTCTCCGATGACTCTCTCGCTCTTCAGAGTGGTGACGGGCCCAACCGAAAAGATGACGATGTCATCGAGGAACCTTACCCTAAGACTCCTCATTACCCACTCCACAATCTGCAAAATTGGCGGAATCGGTCAGCTCTTATGAACTACTTCAAACGAGTATCCGTCGGGATCGAATACATCGGCCGCGTAATATCCGGGATAGTATTCGACTCGTGCCCGCGGTGAAATATTGTCCTTCGCTCCAGCCGCTATCGCAGCTTGATAGAAGTCATCGACTTGAGGGTTGTTTTCAGCCTTGAACCCCCAATGGATAGAACCTGGATCAGGCGTCCCCTTTTTCAGCCAAAAGCATGCTCTCTTTCCATCTCCGAATCCCCACAGGTCAGGATGACCGTGTTCGCCTTTGTAGGGCAGGAAGAATCTGATATTCAAGGGCTTCAAGGCCGCTTCGTAGAACGCCAACGAGCGTTCGACATTGCTGACAGTCAAAATGATATGGTCAAGCATCGTTCTCTCCTTCAAAGCGCAAGGGCTTCGATAGCTTTTTCGCCGTCCGGTATCGCATGCGGTGCAAGCGCTGGTATGTTCATGCCCTGAGCCCGTACAGTCTGGACATCATTGATTCCGATAAAGCCCAAAATCTGACGGAGATATGGCTCCACGGTATCCCATGACTTCCAGGGCTCCTCGGTGAAGACTCCACCGGAGGCGAGCACCAGGATCGCCTTCTTTCCTTGGGCCAATCCCTCGACCCCCGCCCCCGCATACCTGAACGTCTTGCCCGCACGCACAACATGGTCAATCCATGCTTTCAGCGAGGATGGCATTCCGAAATTCCACATTGGGGAGGCTATCACCAGCAGATCCGACGACAATACTTCATCAGTGAGCTGGTCAGAGAGACGCAGCGCTTCCTTCAAGGACTCTGCCTCTGTCTGCTCCTTCGCCGAGATTCCCTTTACAGTCAGGTACTCCAGGTGCGGGAGAGCTTCTTTCGCCAGATCATGCTCAACCAGCTTTGCCTCTGGATATAGCGCTTTCAGGCGCTTTCTCAATGTGCTCGTCAATTGACGGCTCGCAGACTCAGTTCCCCGTGGACTTGATTCGATAATCAGAATTCGCTTCATTAGAATTTCTCCTTCTCGTCTATTCGCTGGTGACTACGGCAATGGAACCGCTTTGAGATCGAAGACGTACTTCGTTTTCTGCGCTGCGGATATGGCGTCTGTTTACCTTCTGTAGAGATGATCAGAGAACGGGCTCAGAATCCAACTGGCCCCCAAGCAAGCTCTGTTAAACGCCAAAATCAGATCTCTGCGCTCTTCATTCGGTTGCGGCTTGGCGCAGCACCGTCACACCTCCCACGGTAGCGACCCGCAACTCCAACCTCATGGTCGGCCCTGCCTGGGACGGAGAAACAGCGCGCTTCAGTGGTCCAAGGGTTTGTACAATTGCGACGCCCCCGATACCCGCCTTGAGGGTCACCAGCTCTAGAGGCTCGGGACCTCCGATCAACACCAACGCATACCTCTCGCCGGGTGTTAAACCAGTTGCGGCGATCTGAAGGTTATCGATAGGCCCCAGCGAATTGATCGAAACGCTTGCGTGCGCAGCGGAGTTTGAAGAGTCCGGCGGCTTCAATTCCAAGTGGAGTGCTTCAGCGGCTACCCCGAGCGGCTTGAGGTTTGCCGTTCCTGCATCGGAAGATACTGCGTTCGGAACATATACCAGCGCCTGCGGTAATTGTCCCACCGGGATTGTCGCAATAATCTGGTTCGTCGTTGTATCGATTGCCTGGACAGCGTCGCCATTTTCCAAACCAACATAGACTCTGCTTCCGTCACCGGAACCCCAAATGCCGTGGGGCAGATCTCCCACCCGGATTGTCGCCACAAGTTTGGGAACTGATCCGATATTCCGCTGATAAACCATGACCCGGTCTGTTCCGCCGACCGATATATAGGCAAATCGTCCATTCGAATTCCTAATGAATGTGACGTGATTTGAGATTGGTCCGGTTTCGAGCGTTGCAAGAGTCCGGAAAGGAGGCTTCGCACTGACAACCTGTGTCTTACCGGTATCCTTCAGGGTGAACCAGACCTCGTCTTGATCCACAGCCAAGTTAGGCGAGAACGGGCTAACCTGTGGTACACGTGCCATGACCTGGTACGCTGCTGTATCAATGACATCCATCTCCGGAGTGAAGCTGGAAGGAACAAACGCCAGCTTTCCATCCGGACGAAAGAGCACCATGGCGGGTCCATTTGCGGTTTCGATGCGACGCGTCTCCCGCATTTTCACAGGGTCGATCACGCTGATGTAGTTCTCACCCCGCACCGCGACCCACAGTTCCCGCCCGTCCGGCGTAAAGAATCCCTCGTGTGGGGAGCGGCCCACATAGATCGTGCCCCTCACGGAATTTGTCTGCGTGTCGATCAAAGTGACGGAGTTTGATCCGATCGAGATCACATCGAGGGTCTTGTGATCCGGCGAAAAGCCAAGTCCGTGGACCAGAAGTTGGCCACGATACAGTGGGCTCAGGGCGGTCGGTACATCCTCCCCAAGTTGAATCGCGCCGAGCAGCTTATTGCTCATGGGATCGATGACAGAGACCGTATTTGAGGTCTGATCCGCGGTGTAGACACGATCTCCCTGTTGGGCGAATACACCCGATACGCAGATCAGAACCATTGCCGAGGCTGCAATGAATCGCATATTGTTACTCCTTCTTGGCGTCCGGCAGTTGTGTCTTGCTTAGCCATAACTGCATGGCATCTATCTCAGACTGTTGGTCAACCAGGATTTCCTGGGCGAGGCGGCGCATGACAGGATCTTTGCCATAACTCAACTCCGCCTTTGCCATATCGATGGCACCCTGGTGATGCGGAATCATCATGGTTGCGAAATCATGGTCAACATCACCATTCATGGGAGCCGAGGTCATGCCCTTCTGCATCTTTGACATGCTCGCGTCCATTGCATCCATAAACTCCTGCGCAACGGAATGAGCTTGCCCAACCGCGTTAACACCGAGTGCAAGGATAAGCAGCGTCCATATCCATTTCATCGCCTTGATCCTTTCTAGTTGAACTCCAGGGATCGTTCGATCTCCTTCCAATCTTGCTCTAGTTCCGGAACTCATGCAGGCACGTCACGGTCAATTGGATGGTTCGCCCTGTTTATGTGTGCGGTCTCCCAGAGGAACCATGTGCGGCGCTCTGCTTCGTCGATCCAGTTTTCAAGCACACTTGCCGTGGCTACGTCCTTGAATTCCTCGCAAACTTCATGAGCTGCGCGCATGAACTTGGTCAGACATCGGCTGTCGGCGGCCAGTTCTTCGAGCATGCTTTGGGGTGTAACAAATTGTTCGTCGTTATCGAGCAGCCGCTGATGTTTTGCAATGTCGCCAATGGACCGCAGTGTCGTGCCGCCGATCTTGCGAGCCCTCTCCGCAACGATATCGGTGATGGCGAGGATTTCTGTTGCCTGCTCGTCGAGCAGCAGATGGTAGTCGCGGAAATGAGGCCCGCTCACGTGCCAATGAAAATTCTTTGTCTTCACATAGAGCGCAAAGATGTCGGCGAGCAACTGCCGCAAAACCTGTGGCCTGAAAGATTTCTCCGTTCATTCCGTTTTGAAAAGAGGAGACCAGTTTTGATCGACGCCGTGTTCCCGGTGACTGCGAGTTTTTTGGTGGCTTTCGAAGCCGAGTGAAAGAGAG
>Ga0224527_1000271_pt1 | contig 39683 bp, 35 predicted proteins | sample CBST0metaG_FD_179882 | JGI IMG/M metagenome (GOLD analysis project Ga0224527, IMG submission 179882) | Peat soil microbial communities from Stordalen Mire, Sweden - C.B.S.T0 | ecosystem: Environmental > Terrestrial > Soil > Wetlands > Peat | place: Sweden: Norrbotten County, Stordalen Mire... | reverse complement strand
ACACGAACGAGTTTTCGGCCTACAACGGCTGGCTGCGCTTTATTGACTCCAACCTGAACATCGTAGCCGACCACATTATCGGCACCGACTACATGAATTACATCGGCGAATCCTGCAACAACGATTCCTACCTGAAGTCCACTTACTTCAAACCGCTGGGCCTAAAGGACGGAATGTACCGCGTAGGCCCGCTTGCGCGCCTGAACATGTGCCAGTCGGCTGGCACACCGCAGGCCGACGAGGAACTGGCCGAGTTCCGGGAATTGGAACGCCATTCCGTGCTCAGCTCGTTCTATTACCATTACGCACGGCTGATAGAAATCCTGTTTTCCATTGAACGCATGGACACCCTTCTGCGCGACTCCGAAATTCTAGGCAAGAACGTGCGAGCCCACGCATCGCCCAACAACTTCGAGGGCGTAGGAATCCTCGAAGCGCCGCGAGGCACGTTAATCCACCACTACCGCATCGATCAAAACGGCTTGATCGAGTCGGCAAACATGGTGATCGCCACCGGACACAACAATCTCGCCATCAATCACGGAGTCCTTCAGGTGGCCCGGCAATTTGTGAACGGCAACACGCTGGAGCAAGGCATGTTGAATCGCGTGGAAGCCGTAGTCCGCGCATTTGATCCATGCCTAAGTTGCTCCACCCATGCTACCGGAGCCATGCCACTGGATATCCGCTTGATCGATGCCAACGGCAACACTCTGGATCGCCTGACCACGCCGACCACAATATGAATTACAGAAGGGACAATGCACGCACCCGTTTCGGGAGGGCCGAACGCTTGTGACCGCTTCTATTCCACGCCCAACAGACTGGCTCCATGGTGACTAACGGGAGGACCGGACGACCGCGTGGGGGTTGGCTGGTCAGTTTGAAAGTAAAGGTCCGAGCAAGTTTGCTCGGACCTTTACCCTTGGGTTATCATTCTCGCGGATTGGTCCACTCTGTATGGTTCGCTCTTCTGAAACGAGCAACGGCCATGACCGCAACCAGAAATCGACAGGTCAAGCTAGCCAAAATTGCGGTTGTTTTCTTGGGCCTAAGCATCGGGATCATATTTTTTCTTAGTGCGCCTCACCTCTGGTTTCTAATCATCCTCCCGGCAATAGTCCTTGGATTGATCTGGCTTTCGGTTCGCGATGAGCCTCGGTTCGATGGACCCTACGTCACTCCGCAGCAATTGGCGGACGAACTGGAGCGGTCTTTGTTTGATACCGAAAACCAGCCCGACTGGGACAGCGTATATAGCCTCCAGATACGGGACAGACGTTTAGATCAACTGCGTAGCAGCCTCATGAAGTTCGATTCATCGGCATTGAATGGACGTGAAGACGAACTTCGGGACGTGATTGCAGCTCTGCGCAGGGGTGAAATCCCCAACATTCGCGAGTAGTAATGAGTATTCTCAAACCATTCAGGTTGAGAAGTTTGAGACCGGACACATTATCTGCTAAACACAAGTCCGTTGACAGTGCTGTTGGCAGTGCTTGACATAGAACCAGACTTGTGTGATTTTGTCTGCGGTCATTTTAGGCAACAATGACACCATGGAACGAGTCTACGCGATGCCCCCTGGTGGAATGCAGACATGAACAACCGCTTAATGAACGGCTCATTGGAAATTGCGGACATCACCCTCACTGACCTGTTTGATGTTGAAGAACTGCAGAAAATACAGGATGTATTTGCTCTGGCCACCAGAGTGGCTTCCATCATCACCCACCCGGACGGGACACCAGTCACTAAGCCAAGCAATTTCTGCCGTTTATGCAACGATGTTATTCGGCAGACAGAGAAGGGGTGTACCAATTGCCTCATCTCCGATTCCATAATTGGCAGGCAAAGTGATCATGGGCCGACCATTCGGATTTGCCTGAGCGGCGGGCTTTGGGACGCAGGCGCCAGCATAACGGTGAATGGCCAACATGTGGGCAACTGGCTGATTGGACAGGTAAAGAACGAACTAAACAACGAAGAGAAGGTACTCCAGTACGCGCGGGAAATCGGTGCCGATGAAGGTGAATTCCGCCGCGCTCTGCAGGAAGTGCCGACAATGTCCATGGAACAGTTTCAGGACATTGCCAGACTTGTGTTCGTGCTCGCAAACGAACTCTCGCAGAAGGCGTACCAGAATCTTCAGGCATCGCTACACATTGCTGAGCGGAAGCAGGCGGAGGTGGCCCTTCGTGACAGCGGTGAGCGTCTCCAGTTGCTGCTCGATGTAACCAATGCAGTGGTTTCGAAACTTGAACTTGCTGAGCTTTTCCATCTGATCCCCAGCAGCGTGCGCCATGCGATGCAGTGCGATGCTGTTTGCCTGTCGATGCCAGATTTGGATGGGATGAAGTTCACGATCAGGGGTCTTGATTTTCCTAATAGTAAAGGCTTCTTGCGCGAAGGGATGATTCTGGATATTGAAGGCTCTGGCGCGGGACTTGCCTACGCTACCGGAAAACCGCATAGCTATGGGTGCCCTCCTGAGTGGCTCAATGCCCACGTGCGGAGCCTGCATCAGGGTGAAGGTTTCCAGTCGGGGTGTTTTATCCCGGTAATTGCGGCTGGGCACAAGTTGGCGGTTTTGCATATGTCCGATAGCCGTCCCTCGTTCTTCTCCGCGCTGGACCTGGAATTTCTGACGCAGGTTGCCAACCAAGTGGCGATTGCAATTGAGAACGCGCTGCAATATCAAAAACTTAGCCAATCTCGGGAACGGCTAGTGGAAGAGAATCTCTATCTATCGAGCGAAATTCAAGCGGGCAAACGGGTAGAGCAGATCATCGGGAGCAGCATGGCGATCAAGCGCGTTCTGGAGCATGTTGATACCGTATCCCAAACGGATTCAACGGTGATGATCCAGGGAGAGACTGGCACGGGAAAGGAACTCGTTGCACGAGCAATTCACAATCGTAGCCCGCGCCGCAAACGCATGTTCGTTAAGCTGAATTGCGCCGCAATTCCGGCGGGTTTGCTTGAAAGTGAGTTATTTGGACATGAGAAGGGCGCGTTCACAGGCGCGATTCAACAGAAGATTGGGCGATTCGAACTTGCCAACGGCGGAACGCTGTTCCTCGATGAGGTGGGCGACATCCCGATTGAACTGCAACCGAAGTTGCTCAGAGTGTTGCAGGAGCAGGAATTTGAGCGGCTGGGAAGCACTCGCTCGATAAAGGTGGACGTCCGATTGGTATCTGCCTCAAACCGCGTTCTTGAGAACATGATGTTGAACAACCAGTTACGCGCCGATCTCTTCTACCGGCTCAACGTGTTTCCAATAAATTTGCCACCGCTCCGCGAACGCGCCGAGGATATCCCCGCGCTGGTGAGGCACTTCGTCCAGCAGTATGCGCAGAAGATGGGCCGAAAGATCACCTCAATCCCTGCCAGCGTGATGGACGCGCTCATCCAGTATCAATGGCCGGGAAACATTCGCGAGCTGCAGAACCTCATTCAGAGAGCAGTCATTCTTTCTCCGGGAACTGAGTTGCTCTCTCCTTTTCAGGAGTTGAGTCTCGTAAAGCCGACAACGCGTCAGGCAAAACGTACCCCAGAGACCCTGTTGGACATCGAGCGTCATCACATTCAGCAAGTCCTGCATGAAACCTGCTGGGTGCTGGGCGGGGATGAAGGGGCCGCCTCGCGTTTGGGAATTCCGCGCACCACGCTCCTCTACATGATGAAGAGATTGGGGATCCCCCGTCGACAGGAAGCCTGAGCAAGCGGCACAAACTCTCCTTTTTTCCTCGGCTCGATTGATGGTCCCATGTCCTGCCGCAGCATTCCTCCACCCTCCACCGGACGACAGTGGCACCGTCAATCCATGTCGACCCATCGACAGAGACAGAGTCTCTCCTGTGTCAATCTCTATTGGCGTCCGCAGCCAACCATCACAAAATTAGCAGGTTATCTCTCGCACTCCGAGATGTTGCTGTATGGCATGTTGCATGCACATTGCCAAGTGAACACCTGCGGCTGAATGTTATTTGAGCCAAAGGAAAAGGGCAGATGGAGGAACTCGCGTGGTTTGCCTGTGCTCCGATCGGCAATGAAACCAGTACATAGGAGGATGTCAGATGACGAAAGAGTCGTTAGGAATGATCGAGACGCGTGGCTTGGTTGCGAGCATTGAAGCTGCTGACGCAATGGTTAAGGCCGCAAATGTGGTCCTGGTCGGGCAAGTAAAGATTGGTGCCGGTCTGGTCACGGTAATGGTTCGTGGCGACGTGGGTGCGGTCAAGGCCGCCACCGATGCTGGCGCCGCTGCCGCAGGAAAGGTTGGCGAAGTGGTTTCCGTGCATGTGATCCCTCGTCCGCACTCGGACGTCGAGAAGATTTTGCCGTCCACCCCTGAGGCTGTCTAGCGATCCGCTCCGAATTACACGCGTAATCGGATGCCACGTGGAGGAATAGTCGATGCAAGAAGATCTGATCAATAAAGTTATGCAGGAAGTAATGAAGAGGGTGAGTGCGGCACCTGCGGCCACCACGAACACTCCCCCGGAAGCGAAGAATGGTTCTGCTGCTTCCGACCTGACCCGTCTCACGGAATTCATCGGTGCTGGCATGGGCGATACGCAGGGCATCGTGATCGCGAACCTGGATCCAGCCATTCACGAACTCTTCGGATTCGATACAAAATATCGTTCCATCGGCATTATTGGTGGCCGGACCGGAGCAGGCCCGCAATTGATGGCGGCAGATGAAGCCATCAAGGCGACCAACACGGAAGTCATCCTGATCGAGATGCCGAGGGATACCAAGGGCGGAGCCGGCCACGGTAACTTAATCATCTTCGGTGCCGAAGACGTCTCCGATGCCCGTCGTGCGGTTGAGGTGACTCTGGAATCGCTACCCAAGTATTTCGGCGATGTGTACGGCAACAATCAGGGCTACACCGAAAACCAATACAGTGCGCGCGCAAGCAAGGTGCTGAACAAGGCATTTGCCGTTCCTGAAGGCAAGGCATTCGGATTGATTCTTGGCGCACCAGCCGTGATTGGCATGTTGATGATTGACACGGCCGTCAAAGCCGCGGATGTCGAGGTGCTGGGACTTGGAACTCCAAAGAAGAACACCAGCTTCAGTAACGAAGTGTTCATCTGGGTCACAGGCGACTCGGGCGCGGTTCGGCAGGCCGTGATTGCTGGCCGTGAAGTTGGCAACAAGCTTCTTTGCGCCTGGGGCGAGAAGCCAAAATCACTCGGCACACCATACATCTAAAGGAGGCTGCAAATGGCGAAAAGACAAAAGCGCTTCCTGGTGTTAGCCGATCGGCCGGTGAACAAAGACGGCTTCATCAAGGAATGGATTGACGTGGGATTGGTCGCCATGGACAGTCCCAATGACCCCAAGCCCAGCATCAAGATCACGAATGGAGAAGTAGTCGAGCTGGATGGAAAGAGCCGCGATGACTTCGACATGATCGATACGTTTATTGCGGATCACTGCATTGACAAAACGGTCGCGCAAGAAGCGATGGCCATTGACAGCGTAAAGTTCGCGCGCATGATGGTGGACATCAACGTTCCGCGCGCGGAGATCGTTCGCTTATCGGTTGGTTTAACTCCCGCGAAAGTGGTTGCCATTCTGCGAGAGTTAAATGTTGTCGAACTGATGATGGCCATGCAGAAGCTTCGCTCTCGCAAGCAACCGATGAATCAGGCTCATATTACGAACTTGAAGGATTCGGCTCCATTGCTGGCGGCAGACGCGGCGGAAGCGGCATATCGTGGCTTCGCGGAAATTGAAACTACCGTTGGTGTTGGCCGCTATGCTCCGATGAACGCCTTGGCACTTCTCGTGGGAGGCCAAACCGGCCGTCCAGGAGTTCTGGCCCAGTGCGCGGTGGAAGAAGCTCTGGAACTCAGCATGGGAATGCGAGGCTTGACCCACTATGCCGAGACAGTTTCCGTGTACGGAACCGAACAGGTATTCATTGATGGTGACGACACTCCCTGGTCGAAGTCTTTCCTGGCGTCGGCCTATGCTTCGCGCGGTCTTAAGATGCGCTATACCTCGGGCACTGGCTCTGAGGTGCAGATGGGCTATGCGGAAGGAAAGTCGATGCTGTACCTGGAAGTCCGCTGCGTCATGATCACCAAGGGTGCGGGCGTACAGGGTTTGCAGAACGGTTCAATCAGTTGCATTGGCGTTCCGGGTTCGGTTCCTGCCGGAATCAAGACGGTTCTGGCTGAAAACGTCGCAACCGTATTGATGAACCTGGAAGTGGCTTCGGGCAACGACCAGACCTTCACTCACTCGATTGAACGCAACACCGCTCGCATGCTGATGCAGTTCCTCCCCGGCACCGATTTTGTCTTCTCCGGTTACGCCGCGGAGCCGAACTACGACAACATGTTTGCCGGTTCCACGCATGACGTGGACGACTACGACGACTTCCTCGTTTTGCAGCGCGATCTGCAGGTCGATGGCGGACTGGTTCCAGTCACGGAAGAAGGCGTAATCGCGGTTCGCAACAAGGCGGCACGGGCCCTGCAGGTTGTATTTGACGAACTCGGACTGCCCCCGATCACCGATGAGGAAGTGGATCTGGTGACCTATGCTCACGGCTCGAAGGACATAGGAGACCGCAACGTTCCTGAGGATCTTCGCGCGATTGACGATTTCATGAAGCGCGGAAGCACCGGACTGGACGTTGTACGCGCGCTGGCCAAACGTGGTTTCAAGGACGTTGCCGATGCCGTATTGCGTATGCAGATTGGCAAAGTCGCTGGCGACTATCTCCAAACGTCGGCTGTTTACACCGACAAGTTTGAGGTGTTGAGCGCCATCAACAATGCAAATGACTACGAGGGACCGGGCACCGGATACCGCCTTGAGGGCGAGCGCTGGGAGAAGCTGAAGAACATCCCGCAAGCGATCGATCCCAAGGACATCTAGGGTGAGGAGGTTTGAGCAAATGCAAATCACAGAAGATTTGGTAAGACAAATCATCCTGGATGTGTTGAAGCAGTCGCCAACGGAGGTGCAGCCTCCCAAGCGCCAGGACGAACAAGTTCCTCCACTTAATTTCAGAGAACTCGGTACGGCAAAGCCCGGCACCGATCGAAACGAAGTCGTCGTGGGAGTTCCGCCAGCATTTGGCACCTACATGACGAAGACGATTATCAACATTCCCCATGGTGAAGTACTAAAAGAACTATTTGCGGGCATTGAGGAAGAAGGTCTCAAGGCTCGTCTCGTCCGGGTCAACCGGACTGCGGATGTGGGCGCAATTGCCCACGATGCTGCCCTGCTGAGTGGTTCGGGCATCGGCATCGGAATCCTATGTCGTGGAACCGCCGTCATTCACCAGAAGGACCTGGAGATTCTCCAGAACCTGGAGTTATTTCCCCAGTGCCCGCTGGTTGATAAGGATGTGCTGCGCGCGATTGGACGCAATGCGGCCAAGTATGCCAAGGGAGAACGTCCGAACCCTGTGCCTACGCGCAACGATCCCATGGCGCGACCCCGCTATCAGGGCTTTGCCGCGTTGCTTCATAACAAAGAGACCCAGCACGTGAAACCTGGCATGCCGAGCACCGAACTTGCGGTGCAGAGCTAGGTGGATCAAGGAGGTATCAATCAATGGCTCAACAGGGGAATGACATCTCTCCAGAAATGATCGCGGTCGCCGTGAAGCGTGTTCTGGCCACTCTCAATGAATCGACCGGAAAGAGCACGGGGACGGCAACTCCGGCGAATGGCGCCGGAAAACTTGACGCGAAGAAAGACTATCCACTTGCAATCAAGCGCCCTGACTTGGTGAAATCCGCCACTGGCTTGGGCCTCGATGCGATCACCTTGGACAAGATCGTGGAAGGCAAGTTGTCCTTCGACGACATAAAGATCCACGCCGACACTCTTGAGTATCAGGCGCAGATCGCCATCAGTGCCGGACGGCCGCAAATTGCCAAGAACTTGCGACGCGCCGCGGAACTGACCCGTATCCCGGATGCGCGCGTGCTGGAAATCTACAATGCCCTGCGCCCCTACCGTTCAACAAGGCAGGAACTGCTGGACATTGCAACTGAATTGGAGTCGAAGTATCAGGCTCATATCTGTGCAAACTTCGTCCGAGAAGCGGTGCAGGTTTACGAGAAGCGTGGACGCATCAAGAAATAACGAGATAACAAGGGCAGCCTGGGCATGTCTTATATCGCTGGTGTGGATGTTGGGAACAACACGACAGAAGTAGCCATCGGTCAACTTTCCGGTAAGGGAAATGTCCGTTTCCTTTCCAGTGCGATGGTGCGAACCGTTGGCATCAAGGGAACACTTCGCAATGTGATGGGAATCATCGACGCTCTAGACCTGGCGTTGAAGCCGCTCGATATCCCGCGGAAGGAACTGAGCGTCGTATTGCTGAATGAAGCCACACCTGTCATCGGCGATATCGCCATGGAGACCATTACCGAAACCATCATCACCGAATCCGCCATGATCGGCCACAATCCCTCCACTCCAGGCGGGCAGGGATTGGGGCTCGGTCAGACGATCCGTTTGGACGAGTTGGCATTGGTACCTGTCAGTGAAGATCCGTGGATTGTCATTGTTCCGGGCACCACCGAGTTTGAAAGCGCCGCCGCACAACTGAACCGTGCGCTCTCCCGGGGTCTGAGGATCGCGGGAGCCATCGTGCAGAAAGACGACGGCGTGCTCATCAACAATCGGCTGCCTCACCCAATACCCATCGTTGACGAAGTCAAGTTCATTGACCGTGTACCGGTGGGTATGCCTGCTGCCATCGAAGTGGCCCGCCCCGGACGGACCATAGAAAAGCTGTCCAACCCGTTCGACATTGCCACACTGTTTCACCTTGATCCAGATGACACACGTAAGGTGGTTCCAATTGCGAGAGCTCTGATGGGGACTCGCAGTGCAGTCGTAATCAAGACGCCCAAGGGAGATATCGAAGAACGGCGCATTCCCGCAGGAAAGATCATCCTGATTGGCCACAAACAAAAAGCAGAGGTTCCAGTGGACCAAGGTGCCGACGCAATTATGGCAAAGGTGGCTGAAGTTTACCCACTGGAAGAAGTGCAGGCCGAGGCAGGGACGAATGTGGGAGGAATGTTCGAGCAGGTTCGCCAGGTAATGGCAGACCTGACGGATCAACCTGTCGGCACCATCCGCGTGCAGGACATCCTTGCCGTAGACACCTTCAAACCGCAGCAGATTCTAGGAAGTCTTGCGGGAGAGTACGCGCTGGGAAATGCCGTGGGGCTTGCCGCCATGGTGCACACTCAGAAACTCCCCATGCAGCGTCTGGCAAGAAAGCTTGAAGAGGAAATCGGTGTCCCGGCTATTGTGGGCGGGGTGGAGGCGGAGATGGCAATTCGTGGCGCTCTGACCACGCCCGGAACCGAAGCACCGTTGGCTATTGTCGATGTGGGCGGCGGTTCCACCGACGCGTCAGTGATTAACAAGGCCTGCGAGATCCAAAGTACCCATCAGGCGGGCGCGGGCGACATGGTCACCCTCCTGATCAATACCGAACTCGGACTCGAAGATTTCGATCTGGCGGAAAATATCAAGAAATACCCGCTGGCCAAGGTTGAGAGTCTGTTTCACCTGCGGCACGAAGACGGTTCTGTGCAGTTCTTCCATCAGCCATTGGACCCCCGCCTGTTCGGGCGGGTAGTGGTGCTTGCAGAGAGCGGTCCAGTGCCAGTGCAGAGCAAGGAACTCTTGAGCAAGATTGTGGATGTGCGCCGCCAGGCGAAGAAGAAAGTATTCGTAAGAAACGCCCTGCGCGCTTTGAAGAGGGTTGCGCCCGCGGGCAACATACGCCTGATCAGTTTCGTAGCATTGGTCGGCGGATCGGGCCTCGACTTCGAGATTCCGAACATGATTTCCGACGCTCTTATGGAGTACGGCGTCGTTACCGGCAGGGCAAATGTCCGGGGCACAGAAGGCCCCCGCAATGCCGTTGCAACTGGATTAGTACTGGCGTACGCGCAGGAGCACCCGGGTTCATAGGGCTAAAGAAGATGGCTGACATCGCTCCACTCACGGAAGACAGAAGGCCCACAGTGCGCATCATCGCGTGTCATGCGAGCGATCGCGAACTGCAGCCCATCCTGTGGGGCCTTGAGGAGGAGGGAATTCCGGCTGACGTTCAGGATGTATCTACAGGAGATGCCGTAGCACTTGCGAAACAAGCTGCGCACATGTCTCAACTGAATGTGGGAATTGCCGTCAATGGTCTGGAAGGTTCGATCATCCTCCACCATCGCGATCTTTCCGGCGAATGCCCGTTGTTCACCTTGCCGTTCAAAGATGTGCAGAGCATGGAGTTGCGGCTGCTGGGGACGAATGCGGCGCGTCTGGTCAAAGGTGAGCCGCTGGTCTTTCCTGGCGATGACCTGCCGTGTGTTGGTGAGACGACGGACCCTGTCGCACGCGTGCAGCAGGACTCCGATGAAATCTTAGATCTGATTGTTCGCACCGTTCTAGAACTATTGGCGAAGGGATAGGACCAACCTACATGGAAGCGACGAGTCTTGGATTGATCGAAATCGTTGGATATGTGGCTGCGATTGAAGCCTCTGACGCCGGATGCAAAGCGGCGAACGTGCGCCTGCTTGGTTACGAGCGTGGACGGGCTGGCTTGTTCACGGTTAAATTCGCGGGCGATGTAGCTGCGGTTCGCGCTGCGGTTACCGCCGCCTCCGTTGCTGCGGAACGGATAGGCAAGGTAGTTGCCGTGCATGTGATTGCACATCCAGACCGGCAACTGCATGTTATTTCGAACAGCGAACAAGCTCAGCCTAAGGCAGTCGTAGAACAAGTAACGGCTCTTACTGAAGTCGTCGAGGTAGTACTGGAAAGTAATGACGCCGTGCAAGCAGAAGTAAGTCAGCCGGATATGCCAAGCGTAGAGCAGTCCGCGCGGGATAACACCGAGACATCTGTAAGCAACGAACCTGACGTTGCTGCCGGGGAGGAACAAAGCACATCAAACAAGAAGAAAGAAAGTGTTGCTCCGGAGCAGAAGAGTGAGCCGTCGCCGGGAGCGACCAGAGCTTTGGATAGCCGCCGCAAAGGCAGAGTTCAAAAAGGCAAGGGAAGAAAGAACTCTAAGTAATGATTTTCTGAATTGGTTCGATGGAGTGACATTCAAAAGGAGTGTGCCGTGGCCGAACTTCGCGCGTTTGTTTATCTGGATCGTATACAGCCCCAATTTACAGCCTACCTAGGCGCAAATATGAGGGGCTACCTTCCCGTGGTCGGGATGGCAGCTACCATCATCGAGATTGCTCCAGGATTGGCGATCAACCAGGTCGCTGATGCCGCGCTCAAAGCGGCCTTTGTACAACCGGGACTCATGGTTGTCGAGCGCAGTTTTGGTGTTCTTGAATTCCATTCGAAAGCGCAGGCAGATGTGAAGTGTGCCGGTGACGCGGCTCTGCGGTGTCTGGACAAGACGGCGGAGGACAGGGTTAAGCCGAAGATATTCAGCTCGGAGATCATCCATAAGGTGAATGACTATCACACGCAGATGGTCAACGTATCTCGCTTAGGTTCTGTGCTGATTGCCGGGCAGGACATGTACATCATGGAAGTGGCACCGGCTGGCTACATTGCACTGGCAGCCAATGAGGCGGAAAAGAACGCACAAATCACGCTGGTTGATTGCAGATTGTTCGGCGCGGTGGGACGCCTCTATCTTGGCGGCAAGGAGTCCGACATTGGGCGGGCAGCCAAGGCTGCCGAGACAGCCATCCTGAACATCACCGGCATAGATGGAAAGGTCTAATTGTCACTAACCCAACGCGGCACTAAAGAAGAAGTGGAGACAACTCAGTGACGATTCACTCTTCAGCCAATCAGCTCTTGAAGACATTCGAAGCCTCTCTTGAGTTGAACGGAGGCGGATCAAACGGGCGCGAACTGTTCGCGGGCGTGGACCTTGGAACGGCCTACATCGTAACAGCGGTGGTAGACCGCGAGGGGCATCCCGTGGCGGGGGCGCTGACCCGCAGTTGCTCGAGCATTCGGGACGGTCTTGTGCTCGATTACATCGGTGCGATCAGGTTTCTCCGCGAACAGGTGAACGCGCTCCGTAACGCGGGGTTTCCAATTCAGCGAGCGGCTGCGGCCTATCCTCCCGGAACCACGGGCCAAAATGCGCGCGCATTTGGAAACGTACTGCAGGCGGCGGACCTGGATGTTGTCGGCATGATCGATGAACCCAGCGCCGCTGCGAAGGTGCTCGGGATTACCGAAGGCGCAGTCGTGGATATAGGGGGAGGCACCACGGGAATTTCGGTCCTCCACGATGGGGAGGTAGTGTACACAGCGGATGAAGCTACCGGGGGAACCCATCTCGATCTGGTTCTCGCGGGTAACTTCAAAGTCGATATTCAAGAAGCCGAGAAAATTAAAACCGATGCTTCGAGGCAGAACGAGATATTCCCCTTGGTTCGTCCGGTCTTTCAGAAGATGGCGAGTATCGTGAAGCATCATTTGCGAGGCCACCATGTCGACACTTTATATCTTGTCGGTGGAACGAGCTGTTTCCCTGGGATCGAAGAGGTCATGGAAGAGGAGACTGGGCTTGAAATCTCACGTCCTGACAATCCGTTGTTAGTTACTCCTCTTGGAATTGCTCTGAGCTGTGTTGCAAATGCCGGGAAGGCTCAGAAGGATGAAATGAGACTGAGGCGAAATGAAAGACGAGCAGGTTGAACAGATTGTCACCGAGGTGCTCAAGCGGCTGCTGCCACGGTTGGGAGCAAACGGCTCGCGCGGTTCGCTGATAGTCGTATTCACCGGGGCAACGGTAGGTTCCATGGAAGCAGTCGCGCAGTTGCGCGCTCTTATTCTGGGAGGCTTTCAGCTTCAGTTGGTTTTCTCTGAAATGGCGGAACACCTCTACGGTTCCTGGGTACGCGATGAGCTGGCGGGATTTCCGCACTGGAACCAGATGCCTCCGTTCACATGGCTTCGAACTCTGCGGGAATCGCGAGCGGTACTGGTTCCGCTCATGAGTGTCAATACACTATCCAAGCTCTCATTGCTTATTGCAGACACCCAGACGGGAAACCTGATATTGCACGGGCTCTTCATGGGAAAGCCGGTAATCGGCGCCAGAAACGGATTTGAAACGGATCAATTAGGCCGTGCTGAACTGGGGTTCAACAAAGGACGTCCGGAACTTAACAGCATAGTCGAGGAGCGGTCGAGAATAGTTGCAAGCTACGGCTGCGTTTTGGTGGATGTTATTCAGTTGGCATCCGTTGCTGATGCCATGCTCACCGATAAACCATCGCAAGCAGCGCAGGATTCGGCAAGCCTCACAGATGGCACTCGTCGCGCCGCGATGCGCCATAGCGGACAACTGGTCACGGCTGGCGATGTCATGCATGCACATCGGCAGGGAATAGATCTGAACTGTGCTCCAACGGCGGTTGTAACTCCGCTGGCGCGCGAGTTGGCTGGGAATCACGGAGTATGCATCGTGCGGGACAAGGTGCAGTAAAGCCAGACCCGGAGGACAGCGATATGTTGGTGGCAATGGTAATAGGGACTGTGGTTGCAACTCGCAAGCACGAGCGCCTCGTGGGAGACAAGATCCAGGTCGTGCAACCGCTGAACCCGCGGACGAAGAGCGCGCAAGGTGACCCGTTAGTCGCGGTGGACGCAGTGGGTGCCGGAGTCGGAGAACTCGTGCTCATCGTGCAGGGAAGCAGCGCCCGCAAAGCTTTGGATAAGGAGTCGTGTCCCGTGGATGCGACCATCGTTGGCATCATCGATCAAGTAGACGTTGAGTAGTGGCAGGGCAGGGAACAGACGCCATGAATATATATACGCGCAAGGGTGACAGCGGCAACACGCGGCTATTCAGCGGGGAACAAGTCTCAAAGGACGATTTGCGTGTGCAGACCTATGGAACGATGGACGAATTCCAGGCGCAGTTAGGGATGGCGCGTGCGTTCATTCGCGATGCTTCGCTCAATTGTGTTGTCTACGGTATTCAGCAGGACATCTCCGCTGCGTGCGCCGAGTTGGCTTCCAATCCCGAGACATTCTCCCGATTGAAGCGCCGCATTGGCAGAGCCGATGCGGAGAAGCTCGAAAAGAAGATCGACGAACTGATCGCGACTTATGGCTTGCCGGATGGGTTTGTCATTCCCGGCAGAGCGCCTGACAGTGCCGCGGCCCATGTCGCAAGAACAGTGTGCCGCCGAGCCGAACGCATGCTAGTAATGCTGAACCGTGAGGTGCCGGAGTTCGATGAGTTATTGATTTACATCAACCGTCTCTCGGACTTTCTGTTTGTACTAGCGTGGTCGCTTGAAGTGATCTTCATCGTGGAGAACGTTGCCCGCGAGGTGATCAAGGACGGAGCGAAATGAAATCGCACTACGCAAAGGTCCCATATGTGCTTGCGCAGATGCTTAGCCGAGCTGCCGAAGCCGAAGCGTTGAGGATAGGAAAGCCCATGGCAATTGCCATTGTCGACGCCGAAGGCGGGCCGCAGCTATTCACTCGCATGGACGGCACGTTGCCAGTGAGCAGCGAACTCGCGATTTCTAAAGCGTACACGGCGGCAATTCTACGAATGCCATCGGCCGAGGTGGGTAAGTTGGCACAACCCGGTGCGGCGCTCTACGGAATCGAGAGCACCCATGCGGGAAGAATTGTTCTCTTTGGTGGTGGACTCCCACTGTATTTGAACGGAGAGGTTTCGGGTGCGATTGGTGTCAGTGGAGGTAGCGTTGATGAAGACGTCAGCGTTGCAAAACCTGCCGTGCAACTGCTCATGGAGATGGAATGCTGTGCAAACGAATTGCAGGATTTGCTTCCGCGAATAACAGTTAAGCCGTTGACGATGGGACATGTAATAGATGGAGTGAGCAAGGCTCTGCAGCGGGCGGAGCCACCGCTTTCAGAAGACAGAATTTTAGCTCTAGTGGGTGGTATCTGCTTAGCCCTCTCGTGATCGGATCTTTTCGTGTAATGGATCGGCGTGCGGCAAAAGCGAGATTAGGGGAATGGAGGAATGGTGATGGGAAGCAGCCAGGAACTTGTTGCAAGTCTTGTAAGAAAGGTACTTGAGGAACTAACTCACGATAGCGATGGCAATCATCATGCCGGCGGTGGCGATGGCCTCTTCAATACAGTGAATGAGGCAGTGGAAGCTGCTGTGGCGGCGCAGAAGAAACTGATCCAGATGTCACTGGAGCGGCGAAAAGACATAATTGCTTCCATCCGTAAAGCGGTTCTGGAAAACAATGAAAGATTAGCCGCCCTCGCGGTCTCCGATACTAAGCTGGGCCGCGTGGAAGACAAGATACGGGAGAACATTCTTTGTGCCACCAAGACTCCCGGCGTGGAAGACATCCAGCCGGTTGCAATGAGCGGGGACTGCGGACTGACTTTGCTGGAGTACGCTCCAGTTGGCGTGATCGGCGCGTTAACCCCGATCACCAATCCTACCGGAACGCTTATCAATAACAGTATTGGTATGATCGCCGCAGGAAACTCCGTGGTCTTCAATCCTCACCCGAGCGCTCGTGAAATCAGCGCACAGGTGGTTCTTGTAATCCACCGGGCGATCACTGATGCTGGCGGTCCTCCAGGACTGATCTGCCTGGTCCGCGTACCAACTCTTGACACCGCAAAAGAACTGATTGACCACCCGAAGGTGAACATGCTCGTGGCGACCGGAGGCAGGCCTGTCGTGGATGTGGTCCTCCGTTCCGGCAAGAAGGCGATCGGCGCTGGAGCCGGAAATCCGCCGGTTCTGGTGGATGAAACTGCAAACATTCGAAAAGCTGCACAGTGCATCGTGGACGGCGCAAGCGTCAACAACAATATCTTTTGCATCTGCGAGAAGGAAGCGGTTGTTGTGCAGGAGATCTATGACACCCTGATCAAGTTCATGCAGGAAACCGGTAAGGTCTATCTGCTTAGTCCGGAAGAGGCCGAGCGGGTGACCAAATTAGTAATGACGGCGGAGGGTAAGATCAACACTTCTTACATCGGAAAAGATGTCCAGATAATCTTGCGTGATGTAGGAATCCAAGTGAACGATGATTGTCGTCTGGCGATATTCAGAGCGCCGAAGGATCACCCGCTCGTATGGAAGGAGCAGATGATGCCGGTGTTCCCACTCGTGTGTGTCAAGGACTTCAAAGAAGCCGTTGAGTTTGCGGTGAAGGTGGAACAGGGGAACCGGCACACAGCAATCATGCACTCTACGAACGTGGAGCATATGACCGAGTTTGCACGAGCGATTCAGACAACGATCTTTGTAAAGAATGCGCCTTGCTATGCAGGCATTGGGCTGGGTGGGGAAGGACATACTTCGTTTACAATTGCCGGTCCCACCGGAGAGGGATTGACTTCCGCGCGGAGTTTCACGAGGCAGCGGCGTTGTACGCTGGTCGATTCGTTCCGGATAATCTGAGCGTTATTCATTACCTTCAACGGGCGGACCGAAAGCAATCGAGGCTGCGGTCCGCAATCCACTTCTGTCCATTGCACTGACATGAGCCGAATCTCTTGGGTGCCGTCGTTATTGCTTTCATTGTCGAGCAATCTGGACAATGTTGGAGTGGGTGTCGTCTATGGCATCCGGAGGGTTCGCGTCCCATTCACTTCCAATCTGTTAATTGCACTTATAACCGGCGCTGGGACACTTGTTGCAATGATTGCGGGCCGGACTATCGGCCACCTCATGTCTCTCCACATTGCTAACCTTTTCGGCAGTGCAATCTTGATCGGCTTAGGAGGCTTGATTGTGTTTCAGGAACTTCAGGCCGTCTCCGAAAGCGAAGCTCTTCCACGGTTGGAGATAAACAGTGCCGTTCCAGAAGGCAGGCTCACCAATCGGGTACTCACAATTCTTAAGAACCCTCTTAGTGCGGATCGAGACTTCTCCCGGCATATCGATCTAAAAGAAGCGTTACTGCTTGGCTTGGCTCTCTCGCTGAACAATCTGGTCAACGGAGTTGCGGCAGGAATCGCTGGGATGGGTCCGATCCTTATCACGATTCTTGTAGTGATCTTCAGTGTTCTTACTCTGTGGAGTGGGATGTCCGTCGGCTATCGATTCGGCTCTCGTTTGCTCGGAAACTACGCTGGAATGGTCTCTGGTTTACTTCTTATTTTTATTGGAATCTACCAGATATTTCTCTAGAGCGCGTAAGGTGTTCGTTGATTGATATTGCACCGTTGGAGAAGCATGCCTCATGTCGAAGACGATGAAAGCGGCGGTCATACACGAATTTGGTAAGCCATTGGTGATCGAGGATGTTGCAATTCCCGAGCCGGGCAGCGGACAGGTTCAGGTGAAGATTCTCGCAACCGGGGTATGCCACACCGATCTTCATGCCGCCGAAGGCGATTGGCCGACCAAGCCGGTACTACCGCTTATTCCCGGACATGAAGGAGCAGGTTATGTCTCCGCCGTGGGTCCGGGTGTGACCCAACTCAAAGTGGGCGAATGCGTTGGAGTTTCATGGCTGCACAGTGCTTGCGGTACATGCGAGTATTGCAAGTCAGGTAGAGAAACTCTCTGTGAGACTCAGCAGACTACCGGCTACTCAGTAAACGGGACCTTTGCTGAATATGTTCTAGCGAACGCCGAGTTTGTGGCTCGCCTCCCAGAAGGTGCGAATCTAGTGGAAATGGCGCCAATCCTGTGTGCCGGTGTGACGGTCTACAAAGGATTGAAAATGACCGAAGCCAAGCCGGGGAATTGGGTTGCGATATCCGGCATCGGAGGACTCGGACATCTAGCCGTGCAGTACGGCAAGCAGATGGGATTCAACGTGGCCGCAATCGATGTGGACGATGAGAAGTTAGAACTGGCCGAACGCCTTGGCGCTTCGCTTAAGGTCAATGCGAGGAATGTCGATCCCGGCAAGTTCATCCAGAAAGAGATTGGCGGAGCGCATGGTGTGCTTGTCACCGCAGCCTCCCTGAGGGCCTTTGAGCAGGGCCTCAACATGATTCGCCGGGGCGGCACGATGACCCTGATAGGTCTGATACACCAAAGCCTAAAACTCGATATATTTGACACCGTGATGAACGCAATTACGATACGGGGCTCTGTAGTCGGGACAAGGCAAGACCTCGGGGAAGCCATTGAACTCGCAAGTAACGGTCGGGTTAGTGCAACGGTTCATCTGGAGAAACTAGAAAACATTAACAGTGTCCTCGATCGGTTGCGTAAGGGAGAAGTCGAGGGACGCATCGTGCTGGATATGGGAGCGTCCCGAAAGGTGTTCCGCGATCACATCCCAACTCCATTTCCATTCGCATGACCGGGCACGGTAGCTTTCATTGGACCAGGCGCAATAGCAAGTCATGGCAAGGCCAAGATTGTGCCGAGGTACTGCCCAAGGGGCGAGCCAATGGTGCCCCCTTGCTGGCACATGGAAGACCAATCTGGCGACCAGAGTGTTTGTGGTCGAATGTGATGAATATGTCGACCGGGACTGTGAGCTGTTGCATTTAAACTGGTTCTCAATCCATGTTATGATGTTCTCGGAAGGTAATTATACTTTGACGATGCTCAGCAACTCCCGAATGCGTATGGCCATGTGCCCCCCAGGCGGTGGTCGTCCGGCATGGAGTGTCTGAGTAACTCGCACATCTCTCGTCTGGCAGCCGTCTGGGGGTCCTCTCAAGACGGCAAAATTGTTTATAGGCGTTTTTCACTCACCTGCCAGGGGAGAATACATTGGTTTCCACTCACGACATTGCCACCATTGCCATTCACGGCGGCCGCTCACTTGACTCGCACGCCAGCTCACTTCTTTTTCCGCTTTACCAGACCGGAACATTTGTTCACGATGCGGTTGGAGTAGATAGAGGCTTCAGTTACTCCAGGGTTTCGAACCCGACGGTAGATGCGCTGGAGCGCGCCATCGGAGCACTGGAAGGTACCGCGCCGACGGTCTGTTTCCGGACCGGTCTGGCTGCGGAGAGCACGCTGTTCTTTTCGGTACTGAAGCCGGGCGACCACGCGATCCTCTCCAAGGTGCTTTACGGCGGAACGATTCGTCTCTTCCGCGAGATCCTTGAGCCGTTCGGCGTCAAGACCAGCTTTGTGGATACATCCGACCCATTCAACGTTGAGGCCGCAATCACGCCAGAGACGCGCATTGTGTTCGTCGAATCTCCCGGCAATCCGATTCTCACGCTTACGGACATCGCTGCGGTCGCCAAGACCACCAAGCGTCACGGAATACTGCTCGCGGTGGACAATACGTTCCTGACGCCTGTTCTGCAGCGGCCACTCGAACTCGGCGCGGACATCTCAGTACTCTCCACCACAAAGTACATTGACGGCCACAATGCAACGGTAGGCGGCTCACTGGCGACGAACGATGCTGTGCTTGCCGGGCGCTTTCGCCTGATTCGCAAGACGTTTGGCTCCATCCAGGCACCGTTTGAAGCCTGGCTTACTTTGCAGGGAATGAAGACGCTGCCCGGGAGGCTGCGTCTGCATTGCGAAAATGCGCAGATCATTGCCGAGTGGCTGGAGGCGCATCCCGCCGTGGCGAGGGTTTACTACCCTGGGCTGAAGTCATTTCCCCAACATGAATTGGCCCTTCGACAACAAAGCGCACCGGGCGGGATGATTTCATTTGAACTCGATGCGCCATATACCACGGCGATTGCAGCGCTCAATGCTGTCCAGCTCTGTTCGCGAGCGGAGAGCCTTGGTGGCATTGAAACTCTCATCACGCATCCGGCGTCAACCACCCATGCCGATTTAGGACCCGATCTTCGCGCTCATCTCGGTATCTCGGATGGGCTTATCCGCCTTTCGGTAGGACTGGAATCACCCGCCGACATCATTGCCGATCTTGAACAGGCCTTCGCGGCCGCCGGTTGTTGCACCCACGCCAAGGAGGCCTCCAGTGAAGTTCGCTAGCAAGCTGATCCAATATGACGCCGCGCCCGGAGACCGCTTCCGTCCCACGGCCACGCCAATTTACCAGACGGCAACCTTCGAGCAGGAGCACGCTGATCGCTTCGGCGACTTCGATTACTCGCGCAGCGGAAATCCTACGCGCAAGGTTTTGGAGGAACACGTCGCGAGTCTTGAAGGTGGCACGCGCGGATTTGCCTTTGCGAGCGGAATGGCTGCGATCACCGCAGTTGCACGCACGCTGCGCGTGGGCGATGAGATCTTGGCGGACAGCGACCTCTACGGAGGCACCTGCCGTTTGTTCACTCGCGTACTGGAGCGCTCCGGCATTCGCGCACATTACGCGGACGCCGGCAACCTCGCAGCCTTCGCAGCGAAGATTACGCCGCGCACGCGCCTCATCTACGTGGAATCGCCCACCAATCCTCTGCTGCGGGTACTTGATCTGCGCGCGCTGGCCGAGCTGGCGCATGCCAATCAGGCGCTGCTGGTGGTGGACAACTCTTTGATGTCGCCATATCTGCAACGACCGCTCGAACTTGGCGCTGATGTCGTTCTGCACTCGGCAACGAAGTTTCTTTGCGGCCACGCCGACGTTACCGGTGGTGTGGTGATTGTGAATGATGCAAAGCTCGCCGAAGAGATCGGCTTTCTGCAGAACGCTGAAGGCAATGCATTGGCGCCCTTCGACTGCTTCCTGCTGCAACGTGGCATCAAGACGTTGAAGCTTCGTATTGACGCACAGCAACGCAATGCGTTGGCTATCGCCGAGTTTCTTGCGTCCGACTCACGTGTCGAGCGCGTCTTTTATCCCGGACTAGCCGGCCATGCGGACCATGCACTCCAACTCAGCCAATCGAGCGGAGCGGGCTCTGTACTCAGCTTTACCGCGCGCACGGTAGAGGCGGCCAAGGCTGTAGCGGAGCGCGCAAAGATGTTCCAAATCTGTGTGAGCTTCGGCAGCATTCACTCCACCATCAGCTTGCCGGGATGCATGTCGCACGCCAGTGTTCCGCCCGAGATTGCCGCCACGCGCGAACTGCCGCCAGAACTGGTACGCATCTCGGTGGGCATTGAAGATGCTGACGATCTCATTAGCGATCTCGACCAGGCACTGGTGCATGATGTTCCGGAATCGCAGGTGCGCCACGATGCACACAGGATTACGGCGAGTACTAGGTGACTTCCTAGGCGAGACTAAGCTAGCCACGGCGAAGCACTGCTGTGCCGCTCGAAGCCGCCATTTCAGGTTACAATCTTCTCCCCCGCACTCGGGGCTCCTGCGAGCTATTCCGCCCAGGAGAACGTCAACCACTTGACGGGTTAGCCCCGAACTCTACCCAAGGAGAGATTGCAAATGGAAATGGAAATGTCTATGGAAATGCGGCGATGTATGGAGGATTGTCGCAACTGCGCGGCCATGTGCATGGAATGCATGATGCAGTGCATGAAGATGGGGAAAATGGACATGAAGATGATGTGCATGTTCATGGACTGCATGGAGATGTGCCAGATGTGCGCCAACGGCATCATGCGCATGTCTCCGATGAGCGGAAAGATGTGCATGATGTGCGCAGAAATGTGCATGATGTGCGCAACCATGTGCGAGGGCATGGGCGACGATCCGATGATGAAGCGCTGTGCCGAGATGTGCCGCCGCTGCGCCGAGTCTTGTTCGATGACCGCAAAGATGATGAAGGCCGCCTAGGCCTGAATCGCGCCAAGCAGCAGGGCCCGGGGGCAGCGCACTCTGCCCCCGAACCGTTCGCAAAGAAGTCCGGTCACGGTTATGCCCGGACCCTTCGCGAATCAGGAAAGTCTAGTAACACTCCCGAACCAGCTTCCGAATCGGCTTTGCCGACGCGAATGGAACAGTCCTTGCGCTTGCGAGCAACTCTCGAGGCACCTCCCGTCGCGACTTCCAGTATCCGCTCGACGGTGCTGGAGCAGATGGGGCAGACCTCGCCGACAACAGGCCGAACCTTCCCCCTCATGCACATTCCGCAATACACCTCCGTGCCGGATGACCAGCAGGGGCGGACGAAGCCCTTCTGCGCGTCGCGCACGTAGATGTGCGTCAGTGTCTTTTCGTTCGGAGAGATTTGCGGGTGTGCCATGTCGATGCTCCTGTTATTCACTTCAAAAAAGGGAAGGCCCACGTTTATGTCGTGGGCCTTCCGAGAAACCTTGCCGGAATAAACTTTACGTTCCGGCCCTCTCGCCCACGGTTTGCGCATAGGGACACATGCCCATGGCCATGCGGCCGGCCGTGAAGTTGGCCGGGGTCGAGATGCTCGTTCTCACCGTCTTGTTCATTTCAATCAATCCTTCGAGTACATATCGAAATCTTGGAGCGCGGAATGGGATTCGAACCCATGAATAACGGCTTTGCAGGCCGCCGCGTTAGCCACTTCGCCACCCGCGCTCGATTTGGGCTTCAGATTACATTCGCCCAAAAACACAAAACCCACTGCGCTCTGGCAGTGGGTTCGACTGAACTTAGAACTTGTGTCGACTAATCCCAAATGCCAGAAGCAGCGCGTGCGCAGCACATACAACACATGCTGGCGGGGCAAACGTGCTTTGGCATCGGGAAGCTCATGCGTCTTACATTAGCCGAACTCTTCCCGGATCGCAAGCTGTTCTCTCAAGAAAAGTTTACGGAGGCGAGAATAACTCTCGTCAGAGCAGACCTCCTCAGGCAGTTACTCTGCCAATGCAGTTCAGACAATCGAATCTAACTTCCTGGGTTCTGGTCTGTCACATTGACCAGTGACGTCATTTTAAGATATACGTCATAACCATGACGATGTGCTGCCAGACCGATCGAACGATGTGCTGCCCTTGTTGTTGCGGCATGAGACCATCTGGCGCACGGGGGATCATGGTATAGCCGTTATTTAACCAGGATCTAGTTTTTCCGACCCACCCGCCAGAGGTTATCAGGCAGGTGGGTTTTTCGTTTTGGAGAAAACATGCCGGAGCAGAAGGAAACGAAAGCACAGCGGGCCGAGCGCCTGAAGCGCGAGAAGAATCCCTGGGAGTGTCTCCATGAGATTCGAGAGTTCGCGCGCGGTGGGTACGGGAGTATTCCAGCAGAGTGGCTCGGAACCTACTTCCGGTTCTGGGGCGTGTACACGCAAGGTGATGGTGCCGGAGTGACCGGCGGCAAAGGCGGCGAGGGAAACGCCGTGCCGTACTTCATGGTGCGCATCCGGATTCCAAATGGACTTTTGCTGAGTCACCAAGTGCGCGCGATTGCTGACGCAGCAGCGAAGTATGCACGCGGACTTATTGACATCACAGTTCGCCAGAACATTCAGTTGCACTGGGTGCGCATTGAGGAGTTGCCAGGTTTGCTGGAGCAGCTCTGGCGAGCGGGGCTGACGACCATGGGTTCCTGCGGTGATGACACACGCAACATCACAGGGTGCCCGTTGGCGGGAGTGGCGGCAGGGGAAGTGTTCGATCCTTCTCCCCTGGCGCTGGAACTGAACCGGTACTTCGTGGGGAACTCCGAGTTCTACAACTTTCCGAGGAAGTTCAAGATTTCGCTCACAGGATGCGATTCGTGGTGCTCTTATCCGGAGATCAATGACGTCGGCCTTACCGGAGTTGTTCGTAAGCGCAACGGAGGTGAGGAGCGCGGCTTTTCGCTGCGCGTGGGCGGAGGACTTTCGACCCAGCCGCATCTCGCCCTGAGGCTCAACGCATTCGTTGGCTGGAACCAGGTTGTGCCGGTGGTGAAGGCTGTAGCAGAAGTTTTTCGCGATGCTGATGTCTTGAGACAGAGCCGCGAACAAGCACGACTGAAGTTCCTCTTCCTCAAGCAGGGATGGAGCGCAGAGACATTCCTCTCCGAACTGCATCGGAGGCTGGGATTTGAACTTGATCCCGCAGAAGAAGAAAAACTGCCGAGCGATCTTCATCGCGATCATGTTGGTATTCACGCGCAGAAGCAACTGGGATACTTCTACGCAGGTGTGTCAGTGCTGCGCGGCCGACTTACCGCCGTTCAGTTGCGTGGAGTCGCCGATCTCGCAGATCAATTCGCGAGCGGCGAGGTGCGAACCACGGCTATGCAGAATCTTCTCATTGTGAACGTGCGCGAGCAGAACACCGCAGCTCTGCAACGTGAGTTAGAAGGTATCGGCCTACCGGTGGAAGCCTCACCATTCTGGCGAGGGACTGTGGCATGCACAGGAACCGAGTTTTGCAAACTCGCAATTACCGAAACCAAGAGCTTTGCGCGATGGGTGGTGGAAGAACTTGAGGGGCGCGTTCCGGGATTCGATCAGCAACTCAAACTCAATATCACTGGATGTCCTAACAGCTGCGGCCAGCATTGGATCGCCGATCTTGGACTGGAGGGAAAGAAGATCAAAGTCAATGGGGAGTTTGCCGATGCCTACTACTTCTGTGTCGGCGGCTCGGTAGGACGGGTGCAATCTGTAGCCAGACCCGTGGGCTATCGCTGCCTCGCCTCACAGGTTCCCGAATCCATTGCGCGTTTGCTTACACGCTACACCGACTTAAGAACCCGCGACGAAAATCTGCAACAGTTTTTTGCCAGCAAATCGAACGATGAATTGCGAGGATTCTTGGCCGGCGGCGAAACTGATGTCGCACAGCGCGACATTCCAACAGCACCAGCACCGCATGGGATGGAGGGCTAGATGGCCGATCTGTTTCCACTCTTCCTAAGGCTCGAAGGCCGCAAATGCGTAATGGTAGGTGCTGGAAGCATTGCGCGGCAAAAACTGGCGGGGCTCATGGACTCTGGCGCGGGCCTGCATGTCATCGCTCCCTTTGCAGCAGAGGAGATTCAGCGACTTGCGAGTGAGGGTCGCCTAAGTTGGACGCGAGCTGAGTTCGAGCCCGCCCATTTGGATGGAGCATTGCTGGTGATCGCCGCAACTGGAGATCTTGTTGTGAACGAAAAAGTTTACCGTGCTGCCCTCAAGCGCGGCGTGCTTTGCAACTCAGTGGATGAACCAGCGCACTGCGATTTCTATTACCCGGCGGTCGTACGACGGGGCGACCTGCAAATTGCAATCTCCACGGCTGGCAAGAGTCCCGCGTTGGCGCAACGCATTCGCCGCGAACTGGAGGAGCAGTTTGATGCTAGCTACATTGCGTGGCTGAACTGGCTCGGCTCGGTCCGCGAACTCTTCTTTCGGCGTCGTGTTGAACCGCAGTTGCGGACACAGACTTTACATCGCATTGCCGGAAGAGCGGTCTTTGAGCGCTTCCGGTCCTCACGCGAGAAGCATGGAGGTCACCGTGGGTAAGGTTTACCTTGTCGGCGCTGGGCCCGGAGATCCGGAGTTGTTGACGCTGCGCGCGGCTCGTTTGCTGAAGCAAGCAAACGTCGTCCTGCACGATGCTCTCGTCAGCCCGGAAGTGCTCGCACTCATCGGTGACGCACAGGTCATCGACGTTGGGAAGCGATGCGGCACGAAGCTTCTGTCGCAGCAGGAAATAAACTCACTGCTGATTGCGTATGCTTCGCGATACGAATATGTAATCCGCCTTAAGGGTGGCGATCCAACAATCTTTGGGCGGGCGGGAGAAGAGATTGAAGCTCTCGCCGACGCCGGGATTGCATACGAGCTCGTCCCCGGTATTTCGTCGGCGCTGGCTGCTGCCTCTGCCGCCGGAATCTCCCTCACCGATCGGCGCTTTGCTTCAAGCGTCGTGTTTACCACAGCCCATCGCGGACTTGATTCCGAGGCAACTGCGTGGGACCGGCTGGTGAGTTCGCACTCGACACTTGCCATCTACATGCCCGGAAGGAGTTATTCCGAACTCGCCCGGCAACTGCAGGATGCAGGTCTTAGTCCCCAAACTCCTTGTGCTGCCGTATCCCATGCTGGACGTCCGACCCAGCAGGTGCGCTGGTGCGATCTCTCTTCGCTGGAGCGTGCTGAATCACTTCCACCAACAATCTTGATCGTTGGAGAATGCGCTAACCCAATTCACATCGCAGAGCATTTTATTCACGGCGAGTCTCTTGTTGACGAGTCACAAACCGAAACCATGGCGCGGCAGGTGTGAGCCGCTGAATCAGGAGTCCGATATGGCTGAAGAGAAACTTGCAACCACGGCAACCCGATTGGGCCTTTCGCTCGACGTGTGGGCCGTACTTACCTCATTTCTGCTGGCGCTACTGGTGCGCGTAGGAGTGCTAAAGCACGTCCCCTGGTAATGACTGAGTCTTGGCAACTGCTGTATCAAGAGGAGAAATGAAATGGCCACGTCTATAGCGCTGCCGAGCCAGGAGGCTCACAACCCTTTCGCGAATATCGTTCGATTTATTCCCGGCGTGCTGTTGCTGGCAGTAATCGGATTTGCAGGAAAGCTATTGGAGCAATCCATTAACGGTTATGCGAAGGCTCATCATCTTGTCATTCCCAACGTCGAGTATGTGCTATGGGCAATTGCGATCGGCCTGCTGATTTCAAACACTCTGACGATTCCGAAAGTCTTTCTGCCCGGCATTGCCACGTACGAATTCTGGCTCAAAGCTGGAATTGTGCTGCTTGGAGCGCGCTTTGTAGTTGGTGATGTTCTTAAGCTGGGAGGTATAAGCATCGGGCTTGTAGTCCTTGAGATCTCCGGCTCGCTGATCCTCATGACACTGCTTGGCCGGCTCTTCAAGCTGAGACCAAAGCTCACCACGTTACTCGCAGTTGGCTCGGCGGTCTGCGGAGTCTCTGCGATCATTGCCGCCAAGGGCGCGATTGATGCGGACGACGAGGACTCGTCATTTGCCATTGCCGCGATCCTCGCGCTAGGAGCCATCGCCCTAGTCACGTTTCCGCTAATCGGGCATGCACTGCATCTGAGTGACAACGCTTATGGATTGTGGTCCGGTCTTGCCGTGGATAACACAGCGGAGGCCACAGCCGCCGGTGCGCTCTTCTCGGACGCCGCAGGAAAAGTGGCCGTGCTCGCCAAGACTACGCGCAACGCGACAATCGGTTTTGTTGTGCTTGGCTATGCCATCTACTGGGCCAGCCGCGGGCAGGCTGAAAAGGTGAAGAACAAGGGCGCATTCCTGTGGAACAAGTTCCCGAAGTTTGTGCTTGGATTCCTTGTTATCTCGCTGCTCGTCTCCGTTCACGTCTTCAACAAGGAGCAGGTCGGTGCTCTTGCAAATCTTTCCCGATGGGCATTTTTGTTGACGTTTGCAGGCGTCGGACTGCGCACCAATTTCCGCGAGATGTCGAAACAGGGACTGCGTCCATTCATCGTAGGAGCACTAGGAGAGGTGCTGATTGCCGGACTTACTCTTGGCCTAGTCGTTGGAGCGAATGCGCTATGGAAGCTATAGACTAATCACCTTAGCGGGAATCCGCGGGATTCCAACCAAACTCCGAGTTAGTCAGATTTTTACTTTTGTGTGCAGGATAACTCTGCTATAGTCCTTCTATGTTTCTGCTGACCCACATGATCGAGACGCCCGACAACAACGCCTGTTGTTGTAAGTGTATGTGCTGTTTTGTGGGTTCCGTGGAAAGCGAGGCAATGCCTATTTAGGATAATTGACTCCATGATTTTCCTCAGCCCACGATTCCAATCGTGGGCTTTTTGTTTTCTGAAGTTTTCCAACACAAGTCATTCGAAAAAGGAACTGCATTTATGAGCGCAACCGACACACCCAAGAGCAAGCGTTCCCTGATTCTCGGCGTTGCCGCAGTCGTTGTCGTGGTCGTCGCCGCCATTGGCGTATTCGCCTTCAAAGCAAAACTCTTCCCTCAGAAAACTATTGCAACTCTGCGTGTCGGCTATCTTCCCGTCACTGGGCATGCCAAGTTCTTTGTCGCCCAGGAAGAGGGATTCTTCAAAGACGAGGGGTTGAATGTACAACTTACCGAATTCGCCAATTCGGCTGACGGCCTCGCTGCTTTGCGTGCCGACAAGCTCGATCTCGGAGCGTTCGGCACAACGGCGCCTCTGGTGCATATTGCGAAAGGCGCGGACATCTCGATCATAGGCGGCGTAATGGGTGAAGACGCCGCGATTGTCGTGAAGCCTGAGAACGAGAACATCATCAAGAGTATTCCGGACCTGAAGGGCAAGAAGGTTGCGACCGTGCGCTTGGCGACCGGCGATGCGGTACTGCGCGGAGCGTTGAACGACGCAGGAATCAATTGGAAGACTGACTTGCAGATCTTCGAACTGAAGACTCCTCCCGCCGTTCTGGAGGCAGTGAAGTCGGGGCAGGTGGATGCCGGTGTCATCTGGGGACCGCACGATCTGCGCGCCGAAGAACAGGGACTCAAGGTAGTGATTCGCAGTGGCTCTCTGCAACCCGGACACCCTTGCTGCAGGCTCAGCGTGCACACTCAGGATGCGCAGGCGCGCCGTGTGGTGTGGCAGCACTTCGTTCGAGCTATTCTGCGTGCCGAGAAGTTCACTGCTGAGAACCATGCGAAAACTGTAGATGACATTGCCAAGTATCTGAAGTTGGATCGCGGCCTCATCCAGCGTGCTTATTACAGCGGACATCTCGACCAGTCCTCTGACCCCAACTTGGCTGGTGTTCAGCGCTTCTGGAACACGATGATCAAGAGCGACTTTGTAGAGTCCAAGCAGGACATCACGCCACATGTTGAGACTGCCATCTACAAACAGGCGTTAGACGAGTTGGCGCAGCAGAACCCAACCGATCCTTTCTGGCAACAGCGCGAGCAGGTCTTCGCTACGCGTGACAAGTAGCGAACGGCTTAGACATCTGGAGAATTACGCAATGAGTGCAGCATCTGTTTCACAGTCCGGCTCATATCAAAGCACGTCAGGCATTGATGTGCGCGCCTTGCAATTCGCCTATGACGGAGCACCTGTTTTGTCAGATATCGATTTGGATGTCGCGGAAGGCGAGTTTCTCTGCCTGCTCGGACCGAGTGGATGCGGCAAGACAACGCTATTGCGCCTTCTCGCCGGGCTCGATCTGCCGGCTGCTGGAACGATCAGCTACAACGGCTCGCAGATTCAGGGACCATCGCTTGAGCGTGGAGTTGTGTTCCAGAACTACTCGCTCTTTCCGTGGTTCACGTTGGCGGAAAACATTGAGTTGGCTCTCTCCAAGTCACATCCGCAGCATGATGTAAGTTGGCGGCACGCCCATGCGCAAGATTACCTTGCGCGGGTGGGCCTTGCGGATTCGGCAGGACAATATCCATCTCTTCTTTCGGGTGGAATGCAGCAGCGCGGGGCCATTGCCCGCGCCTTGGCGTTGGGTTCACCCGTCCTTCTGATGGACGAACCCTTCGGCGCATTGGATCCCATCAATCGCGCCAAACTCCAGGACTTGTTGCTGGAACTCTGGGCCAGTCCGAGGAGGACGGTTGTCTTTGTAACTCACGACGTAGAAGAGGCACTCTATCTCGCCGACCGCGTCGTCATCCTCGCTTCCTCGCCGGGACGGATCATTCAGGAAACAGCGGTTCCCTTCGAGCGTCCGCGCTCGCGACAGTCGCTCGCTTCACGCGGGCTTGGATTGAAACGTTTGATGCCAACGCAAGCAAGAAAACTGCGACCGTCGCTCGCTTCACGCGGGCGTGGATTGAAACTGGGCGTTAAGCGCCATCCCTTGCCACCACCGTAAGGAGCACGGGGAAAGACAAAGTCGACCCGGCGTCCATCATCCAATTCTCCAACCCCATCGATGCCAACGATAAAGGGCGGTTGAGCATTGGAACTGAAATGCTTATCTGCCGCTAGAACTTTGGTAAAGTTGCTGAGCTCCGACGCCGTCACCGTGCCGAAGGATGCAAGATATACTTGCGTCAATGCAAGAGCCTGATCTGAATCTGCTGCCAGCTTTGGACACGCTACTCAGGGAGCAAAGGTGTCACCATCGCAATTCGAGTATCCCGCGGCCAATCTCCGTTACACATCAGTGATTCGCATCCGAATCGAATCGCTCAAAGGAAAGAAACACGGCACTTCATTGTAGTCCAGCCATGTGCGGGCGGCATCAGCTGCGTTCGCAAGGGCCATTGGCGCATTAGCTTAGTATAGAAAGCGCAAGGAGAACTGCTGCAGGCGAGGCTTGGTCAGGGTTGCCCCATAGGCACCAAACTCTCCGCTTGTGGTCATGTTCTGCAAGGATGTAAGTGGGTTCACATCAAAGCGCACGGAATTAGTGACGTTGAACACCTCCCACGCAAACCTCAGACTGCTCTGCTCTCGAACTTTCCAGCTTTTCGCGAGGCTGGTGTTAACACCGAAGTAGCCATCTCCACGGAAGTTGTTGCGCTGACCGGCCTCGCCTGGATAAGGATTGCGCAAGTTCGCGAGTGCTTGCCCCGGGTTGGCGAATGCCTGGGGCGAGCCATCTTTATCGATATTGGTGTGGGTTCGAATTGGCCCAGTCTGCACCATGCTGCTCTTCTCGTCCCAATTCGTCCCCCAACCAGTTCCGCTGATGACGCTGAACGGAAGGCCGCTGTTCCAGCGTGCAACTCCGGAGAGCAGCCAGCCGCCGATCACGCGATCCATCTCCGAAGTGGAGCCACCCAGCAGAGGTTTGCCTCTGCCAACAGGTAACTCCCAGACCCAACTGCCGGTAATCAGCTGACGAACATCGTAGTCCGAGACACCATAGTTGAGGCGCGGCTTCCATGCGTTGAGAATGGCTCCGAAGCTGGAGCCGGTCGAGGTTCCGGTGCTCGATGAGAACGTGGTGCGCTCGGCGTCCGAGCCCATGTCGAGGGACTTGGATAACGTGTAGCTAAGCCCCATCTGCATGCCGCGGCTCATCTTGCGCTGAAGCGTAAGCTGGGCTGCGTTGTAGTTGCTACTGCCAATCGACGACCATGCATACATGCTGGCAAATTGGCGGGGCCAGAAGCGGTTTGTCTGGCCGCCGCAGCCCGGAGTGCAAAGGATGTCCATCATGTAGAGCGAGCCGGTTTCGTTCCCGGCAAGCCAGCCCGGGTAGCCTGTGGCAGGATTGGGGGCGTAGATGTTCTGAGTTGCACTCTTGCCACCGCCGGCGGCATCCGGAAACATGTTCTCGAAGAAAGGGATGGGGGCGACGGTTGCAGCGCCCGCGTAGATCTGCTTGGAGAGCTGGGTAGCGGCGCTGAAATAATCCATGCCAGATACGGAATCTCTCAGATCAAGCGGCTGCGCCAGATCGATCTGTTGCAATTGGTGCCGTCCGAAGCGGCCAATATATGCGATCTCGAGGACGAACTGGCTGGGAAGCTGGCGCTGCAAAGAGAGATTGAGCACATGCGAGTACGGAGTCTTCATGTGGTCGTCCAGGCCGTGCGCGATTTCAAAGCCTGTCCAGAGTGGATCGTTCGGCGCAACCGACGGATACTTAATCGTCGAGGATGGAGTGCCGGTGACATCAGGAAGATTGTGCAAGCCGGTAAAGCGCGGGGAGGTATCTGGCGTGTACAGATTCGTGGGATTGGTAATGCTGTTGCTCAGTCCAAATGAGCCATACTGGTCAAAGGAATTAACGATACCTTCGCCGTAGTGGTCGTAGTAGATGCCGTACCCGGCGCGGATCGAACTCTTCTCCGCGCCGCCAAAGAGCAGACGCCAGAAGCCACTTTCGGGCGCAGGAGAAAATGCAACTGCCAAGCGCGGCGCAACATTCCCCTTCTGCATCGGCCAGTAGGACTTCAGTCCGCGCGCCTGTCCTGAGGGCGCAAATAAAAGGTCTGGCTGCACCGAGTTACCCAGCTCTGCCTGCTGCGCGCGAGTCTTGAACCACTGGTCCATATCGACAGTGGGCTGCACCTGCTGTCCATGCACTTCAAACGGCGTTTGCAGCAGAGTGTGACGCAGGCCAAACGTGAGCGTCAAATTCGGACGCACGCGCCATGAATCCTGCAAATAGTACTCAAACTCGTTGCTCTTGAACTCACGATCCAGCATGGCGCCTTGTGATAGAAGGTTGGCACCCGCGCCATTGCCTGAGATCTGATAGTTGGCTTGTGTGGTTACCAGGTCCAGAAGCCCAACCAGATTCGTCACGGCGAAGTTATAGGAGTCTGCAAAGCTGCTATCGACCGGAGCAAGTTTGAAGGCCGCTGGATCGAGGCTCTGCCCCGTCCCAGCGATGCCCGCATCAGCCAGTGCGTAGGCATTGGTGTAGCCGTAACTGTAGGACAGAGCGTCCGAGCGACGATGGTTGTAAATCAGGCGATCATTAACGCCGAACTGAAGGGTGTGCGCCTTATGCATCCACGTTAGGTCGTCGGTGAAATTATTGACAGGGACGTCAATGAGAGTGGTCCGCGTCTCGGCGTGAAGTGAAGTGATGTTATAGAAGTTCGCGTACTGTCCCTGACCTATGCCACGGGTTGCATTCCCCAGCCGAGTGAAACCGTAATGCAGGCTGTTGACGACGCTGGGAGAGGCGTTCCAAGTTTCTCCCACAACGAGTCCCTTGCTATTGTCCCAGGTGGTGGAACTGGCGGGCTGGCCGGGAAACTGAGGCGCGCCATACATCTTGTCATTCTGCAGATTGGCGCGAGCGAAGAGCATGTGATCAGGCGAATGAATGGCATCCAGACGAGCGATATAGGTGTTCAGCGCGGCAGGATCTGGCGCGGGAAATGTGTAAGATGCGGTGTTCAGGCCATCGCCGGCGGCGTGGCCGTTGGGCAGCGGGTACTGGTTCAGCACCGAGAGGATGTTAGGGTTTACGCCCGGCCCCCACGGGCAGGTGCCATTGCTCGTGCAGTTCGGATCCATGTTTGCAATTTGCGCGGAAGTGAGCGTGACGGTCTGCGTTACACCACCGGAGGTGTGCGGGTACTGGATGTTTCCGGCGCGCATCGAGGAGGTGGGAACCGTCTGCGTCACCTGCTGATCTTCCGCCGTTCGCTGGCCCTCGTAGTTGGCGAAGAAGAAGAGTTTCTCTTTCTTTATAGGACCGCCGATAGAGGCTCCGAAGGTGTTGCGGATCAGCTTTCCGGGAACGTTTGGCAGCCCCTGCGATAGTTCCGCCTGCTTGTTAAACCAATCGTTGGCCTCGCCCAGCGAACTTCGGTTGTACTCATAGAGAGAGCCGTGGAACTGGTTGGTTCCGCGCTTGGTGACTAGGTTGATTTGCGGACCGGAAGAGCGTCCTGCATCGGCGTTGAGGCCTACCGTCGTTACTCGAAACTCCTGTACGGAGTCGAGCGTGGATCGCAGCACGCCCGTGAAAGCGTAGCCGTTCACCTGGTCATTGTTGTCCACGCCGTCCAGCGTGATGCTTCCCTGGTCAGAACGGCCGCCGTTTGTGGCGCCACTGCGACTATCGTGGCTCTGGTCGATACTCGAGCCAAGGTACACAACTCCCGGCTGCAGACTGAGTAGTTCGGGAACATTGCGGTCCTCGATAGGGAGAGCCTGAATGGTTGCATTGTTCACTGCATCGCCCATGCTGGCATCTACCATGTTCAATGTCGACCCGTCCCCATTAACCTCAACCACAGTTTCAGCGCCCTTTACCGAAAGTGAAAAATTGATAGTGATGGGCTGATTCACCAGCAGCTCGGCACTCTTCGACTGCCGAGCAAAGCCATCTCTCCTTACTGAAACCATATAGAGTCCGGCGGGCAACTGCGGAAACTGGTACTCGCCCTTGTTGTTCGTGTGGTGCGAGTTTGTAAACCCATTCTGCGTATTTTCCAGCAACACCTCTGCATCGCCGATCGCGGCGCCGGAGGGATCGGTTACGATTCCACGCAATGAGGACACGGAACTCTGCGCAACCAGGACAGAGGCCCAAGCGAGCAGCAGCAGCAAGCCGACAACCCATCGGCTCTGCCGATGGGCTCTCAACCTAGAAGCCACCAATCTTGGCTGCGAAATCATTGCAGTTTCCAGTTTTCACCCCCAAATCTGAATTGCATTCCGGCGCGAATTGTAAACGGCAACGCGGGGTAGCCGAACGCTTCGTAGTAGTGCTGATTGAGCAGGTTCTGCATGCTCGCAAACGCGCTCACCCTCTTGCTGACACGGAAGCTGCCGTTTAGATCCAGTCGCTGATATGACGGATCGAGATTGCGATTGGGCAGGAGCATGGTGGCATCGTTCAGTCCATAGTCGTTGTAGAAGCTCTTGTCATAAAGGAAGTCGCTGTCATCCCGACGTGAAACCAGCGTTCCAGTCATCCGCACCGACCATCGGTCGGCACTCCAGTCGAGCGAGAAGTAACCAGTGTTAGGAGCAATGCGGAACGGCCGCGCCCCAACTAGCGGCGAAAATGCTCCAATCTTAATATTGGGAAATGCCGGATTGATGGACGGGCTTAACGCGCTACTGGTGAACGAATGTTGCACGACTGCATCCGTGTAGCTCCACCCGCCACGCACAGAAAAATTTCGAGTGATGTGATATTCGGCATCGAGTTCCGATCCTATCGCCCGGTAGGACAGGGTGTTGGCATAAGCACCGCTTAGATGCTCCCGGTTCAGTTGAGCGATCGCCCCCGCAGACACTCCGAGCCCCGCCAGTCCTCCGAGGGGAACAAATTCCGCCTGATCACCAAACTCGTTGTGGAAGAAGGTGAGTGAGACTCGGGCTTTGCCATGCAGCAACATCTGCTGCACACCGCCGTCATAGGTGCGCGAGAGCTCCGCTTTGAATGGACGCACTCCGTATTGGCTGGCGGAACTCCCAAGCAAAACGTAGAGAGAGTTCGCTTCCTCGGAGATAGTAGGCTCCTTTATGCCCTTGCCGAAGTTGAACATCAGCCGGGTTCCGCTCAGAATCCCTCGACTGTCAGGCTTGACCAGATAATAGGCCAGCGAGGCGCGAGGCGTGGCTGCGAAGCCAAAGACGCCATTGTTCTCCAGTCCACTGCCAGCCGTATAGTAAAGACGATTCCAGAAGCCGCCGCTTAACTGCATCATGTAGCTGTAATTGCCGCGCGTTGTCCCCTGTTTGGAACTGTAAGCAGAGGAGTAATAACCGGTGTATCCGCTCTCTGCCTCATAACGGAAACCAAACAGCGCGGTCAGTGTACTGTTCAATCTGAAATCAGATTGCGCATAAATCGAGTCTCGGTTACTCAGCGACGGATCCCAATATGCACCAGGGCCGTACTGTAGAACTCCCTGCCCGGTGACCTGATAACCGTTTGCTCCACGGAGGGTCACAACATTGCCAAGATAGATCGGATAGCCAGTGTTGTCTGGGTTGTACGGAACCCCTGTCGGTCCAGAGTTTACGTACTGCGAGCGGAAGCGAAGGCCAGCGTAGCGCACCAGATTGTGCCAGCGTTCGGAAGCCCGATTCTCCAGTGTTACGCCAAACGAGGTATCCGCTTCGTGATTGACGCCGTCATCGGGAATCCCGAAGGCAGCAATTTCGTTGGGGCTGTTGGCAACTGAGACCGAGCGCCTTGCGGTGGCGCGCAGTTCCGTGCCAGCCCGCAGTTGCCAGCCCAGGTTTACCAGGGCGGTGCCGTTGTGAAACTCGCTGTTGACCGCGCTGTTCTGGGTATCAAAGCGGGTGACGTCAGTGAAGTAGTCGAGGCGCTTCCATGCGCCTCCTAGGTTGGCGTCCTGGTGCATCGTGCCAAACGTGCCGCCATCCACGGAATAGCCGAGTTCCGGTAGCGGAGTCACTCCGCGGCGAGTAGTGAGGCTGACCACACTGGCCAGCGCGTCAGAGCCATAGAGCGCACTGTTCGGGCCGCGATAGAACTCCACTTTTTCATAGCCCGATGCGCTCAGGTTGGAAAAGTCGAAGCCGCCCCCAATGTCATTGGCCGAGACGCCATCGATAAGCACCTTGTTTGCGTCAGAAGGGCCGCCACGTACTCTGAGCAACGTTTGCCCACCGGTCTGTCCGGTTGTATCCAGTTGAGCGCCTGGTTCTACTCGCAATTCCTCTTCAACCGCCCGGAGCCTGGCTAGGGTCTTCTCATCCAAAACGCTGATGGAAGCTCCGGTCTGCACCTCTGGAGTGGGAACGCCAGTGGCTGTAACAACAATCTGGTTTGCCACTACCAAAGGGGAAAGCGTCAGATTGATTTCCACCGAATTGGTGGCCCCCGCAAACTTCTGCTCGCTCAGTGCGGGCTGGAACGAAGGGGCTTCGGCGCGAATGCGGGATCGGCTTTGGCCAGCCACCGAGAACGAGTAACGCCCGCCTGGGTCGCTCTTTGTACTCTGCAAAACCGTGCCGTCGCTGGCGACCAGTTCGATCTTGGCATTTTGAATGACTGCGCCAAGCGAGTCCGTAATTGTACCGCTGACCGTCGCAGTGTTTGCGGCCAGTATCTGTGTCGACCCGAGTATGAGAACTACCAGAACAGCTTGTATGATGGACTGCAAAACATCTCTCCTGAGTGCTGATCGGGACAGCCTAGATAGCAATTTTCAGCGCAGAGCCTCGTACTATCTTGTAGCGTCTATGCGCCGTCGGCCGATGTGTCCTTTACCACGAGCGGATAGCCGGCCACGAGCAATAAAACTTTATCTGCCATTGCCGCAACCTGCCGATTCACCCCGCCTAGCAGATCACGGAATAAACGGCCAGAGTCCGTCGCGGGAACCACTCCGCTGCCAACTTCGTTGGAAACCAGGACAACCGAACAGGTGACTTGGCGTAGTGCGTCGCAGAACTTGGCCGCGCGGACAGAGATCCGCTCAATATTCGAATCCTCGGCCATCATCAGATTGGAGGTCCAAAGGGTCAGGCAGTCGACGAGGATTACGTCAAACTTGCCGCTGCATTGCAGAATCGTTTCTTCCAATTCGAGGGGGACTTCCAGAGTCGTCCATCCGGCGGGGCGCTCTGCGCGGTGCCGGGCAATGCGCTGCCGCATCTCCTCGTCCAGTCCCTCTGCCGTTGCGATGAACGCGACTCGACCTTCGCCGGTCAATCGGTCCTGCGCAAATTGACTCTTGCCGCTGCGCGCTCCGCCCAGAAGGAGCGTAATTGTTTTGGTTGTATTTGCTTGCATACCTAGTCCAGACGCGCTTTGACGTCAGGCGGGATCCAATGAAAAGTAAGGCAGCTTCCTATATCGACCCAAAGGAGTCATCTCAGGACGCACGTCGGCTCTCCCATCGAAGCCAAACTAGCCGTAGATAAGCATCTGGACAGGTCTCCTGACTTACGCGTCTTCGGATTCGAGCGGCCTTCCCAGAGATAAACCCCAGTGGCAGAGTAGCTCGAACCTCGGCGCTTACAGTTGCGGGACAGTGGCGGATTCGCACCGCCTTCCCTTGACCAGACCAGCAATTTATATCGCCACAGCAAAGCAGAGTCAATCACAAATAAATTTCTACGAGCAGTTCCTTCTCATACCCCTGCAAACAGCCGGAGCTTTGCATTGCCCATTCCGAAGCTGCTTTTCGCGGACATCTTCCAGCCCGCATCGTCCGCGTCGCGATCCTGCTGTATCTCGTGGCACTGACCGGGACGGCCTGGCCAATACCTGCGACGGACTGGGCGTGGGTGGAGAGCGGAAACGCATGCTCGACATCACGCGCCCGTCCCCTGAGCACATTTTCAGATGCCAGCTCTGCGCGAGATGTGCTTTGGAGAGTGGTAAGGTCTGACGTGGGACGAGGTGAGCGGAAGAGATGCTTCCTTAGCCGGACGCTGGATGGCACAGCATCCCTGGCTGCCCTCACCGGGCGAGAGGAATTCAATGGCTCTCGGGAGCGGGTGCTGCAAGCGCTGGCCGAGATTGCTGTGCAGTCTGAAGGCGAATACGCAGCAGTCGTGACGCACGGCGGTTTCATACGCACTATCGTGGTGGATGTCTTGAGGTTATCAGCGCCAATGTCTCATCACGGATTCCGCAAGCATTACGGGCAAGCATTCCCAAGGATTGCGGTAATGGAGCGATCCATTACCGCTGCCATCGTCTACTCGTTCTGGCCCTTGCCCGCTCAGGTGCTGCGCGTGGGCTAGCGGACTGTGCTTAGTTCCGTCTTAGCTTGTTCTGCTGTCTGCAGCCCCAGGTAGCTTCTCGCATTCTGGAAACAAATGTTCCGAACCATCGTACCCACTGCCACCTTGTCATTGGGAATCTCTCCACGTTCCATATCGGCGCCGAGAAGATCACAGAGCAACCTGCGGAAATACTCATGGCGAGGATAGGACATGAATGAGCGGGAGTCCGTAACCATGCCTACAAAGTGAGACAGTAGCCCGACGTTTGAAAGAGCATTCATCTGCCAGCTCATTCCTTCCTTCTGGTCGAGGAACCACCAACCGGAGCCAAACTGCATTTTTCCCGCAATCGATCCATCCTGGAAGTTGCCGATCATCGTTGCAAAGGCATAGTTATCGGCAGGATTCAGGTTGTACAGAATAGTTTTGGGAAGGCAGCCCTCTACTTCAAGACGGTCAAGGTAGGCCTGCAGTACCGTTACTTGCGAACTATCGGTAATCGAATCAAATCCCACGTTAGGACCCAATTGCTGGAATCGATTTGTATTCGCGTTGCGAAGAGCTCCCAAATGTAATTGGCTGGTCCATCCCTTCGCCGCGTCCAGTCGGCCAAAGAACAGCATCATGAAGGAAGCAAATTGTTCCTGCTCAAGAGGTGTCGCCGCCGTGCCACCCTGAACCTTGCGGAAGATCGCCGCGGCTTCGGCATCCGTACAGAATGTTGCAAAGCAGCGGTCGAGCCCGTGGTCGGAAAGCCTCGCTCCCATTTTGTGGAAGTTTTCATGGCTCCGCGTGAGCGCATCTAGAAACGCGTTGAGACCGGAAATATCCATATTACAGGTTTCGCCGAGCTTCTTGACCCAGGCATTGAAGACATCAGGCGACTGCACTGACAAGGCCATGTCTGGCCGGAATGTTGGATACACTTTTGTCGTGAGGTCCGACTCGGCAATCTGCTTGTGATAGCGAAGGTCGTCGCTGGGGTCGTCCGTAGTACACAACCCAGCAATCTTGAACTTACGCAGAATTCCTTGAGCGCTGAGTTCATTGCTGGCCAGCATTGCATTGGCCTTGTCCCAAATGGCTTTTGCAGTGTGCTGGTCAAGAAGGTCGGTAATTCCGAAGTAGCGATTCAGTTCAAGGTGGGTCCAGTGATAGAGCGGGTTGCGAAGCGTGTGCGGTACTGTGTTTGCCCATGCCAGGAACTTCTCATAAGGGGAAGCGTCTCCGGTGCAGAATCGCTCGTTAACACCATGAGTCCTCATTGCCCGCCACTTATAGTGGTCGCCCTCAAGCCATATTTCGAAGAGGTTCTCAAAGCGCCGGTTCTCAGCAATTTCCTTAGGAGAAAGATGGCAGTGGTAGTCGAGAATCGGCTCCTGCTCGGCGTAGTTATGAAAGAGGGACTGTGCGATATCGTTGTTCAGCAAGAAATCATCGTGAATAAAAGGGCGCATCATTTCTCCTTATTGCTGCCCAGAGGTCCCACATCGAGTCAAAGCGTGTTTGGCTCCGCGGGTGTCTCCACTTCTTGACGTTGTGCCCGGTGGGCACGGTTAAGGTGGTCCTGCATTGCATCTCGCGCTTCCTGCGGACTTCTCTTGCGGATTGCACGATAAATGCAGCGGTGCATCTCGGCTGATTCCTTAAGATCGGAGGCATGCCGCACTGTGGTTATACGGAAGTCGTACATAGCCGCCACTACCATTCCTGACAGTGCTGCAAGAATTCTGTTGTTTGAAGCTTCGGCAATCAGTGAGTGAAACTTCGCGTCGTGCAGCAGAAAAGCTTCAGGTTCGTCGACAGTGGCGAAGATGCCAGTAAGTTCTTCGGCTAGTTGAGTAAGTTGCTCAGAGGTGGCGTGTTCGGCTGCCAAGCCCGCCGCCGCAGTCTCCAGCGC